>NPID01000637.1_pt1 | contig 28290 bp, 25 predicted proteins | sample 8637491 | NCBI WGS metagenome assembly NPID01 (sample SAMN07420843, study PRJNA396082) | bioreactor metagenome | isolation source: sample BA6 brine-fed electro-methanogenic bioreactor BA | place: Japan: Kochi | collected 2016-06-14 | reverse complement strand
TGTAGCCATGTAACCATGTAACGATGTAGCCATTTAGCCATGTAACCATGTAGCCATGTAACTATGTAACTATGTATCAATGAAACACTTCAAATCAGTGCTTTTTCCTCTTAAGCTTTTGGTAATCCAGGTAATAAAGCAATTTTAACGAAAAGCTGTTTCCCATGGGGGCATCGAAAGTGTAGCGAAGGTTTTCAAAATAATCGCGGGCCACTTCGTTTTCTTCGGTGAAGATGTTGTTCTTCCATACAAAGAGCAATTCAGAGGCGGGGGCGAATACCCAGCGGTAAACCATGTCAAGGTTGAAGGCATTCACCATGAAATCATGATCGACATCATAGGTGTTCCGCTCAATGCTGCCATCCTCCTGCAGATCATAATAGCGGTCGTAGTCCACCGTGATCCAGTAATGGCGCGCGCGTAGCGAGATCGACATATTTTTGCTAAAGATATATTGCATGTCCAGCACGGTTTCCATGGTTTGCAGATCGCGGGCCCCGAAGATGATTACCTCATTTCCGTTCTTGTCCAGGGAATCGAGTACATAACCGGTATTGTTCCAGTCGATATCATAATCAGCGGACAGTGAAACAGTGAAACGGTCGTTGGCCCGGTAACGGGGCTTAACCCGAAAGTTTACCCCGGATTGTCCGTATGCGGTCCCTGCCCAGTATCCTCCGTTCACATCCACTACAAATGCCTTTCGGTAATCGGGCGACAACCAGCTTCCGATGTACCCGGCGGGCGGATTTTTAAAATACCTTCCATCCACCCTGGGTTCGTAATAGTCATGGCTTTCCACCGGAGTGATGTTCAATTGCAGGCCCGTGGTCAGGTAATTTGAGAAGGTGATTCGATTGTTGTAACCGAAATTAAAACTGACATACTTCCGGGGAGAATACAACATATCGTAATTAATGTAAAAATCATTGCTCATGTCAATGAGGATCCCCACCGGGTCCAGGATATTGTATTCCAGCTCAATCTCATTGTCGAAGCGGTTGTTCCGGCTGTTAAACCCCATATCGTTGATGTCGTATGTCTCAGACTGGGTCTGGTGGCTGAATAAATACTGGAATTTTCCACTGATCTTCCCGGCTTCGATATCGAAAGCGTGCCCGAAATCAGGTTTGGCATCCGGATAATATTTCTGGCTCACGTTTACCTTTCCTTCAACGGCATACATATCCGATTTTGTTTTCAGGCTCATTTCAGTTCCGCTGACATTGGCCACATAATTGTCGCGCCCCCTGTAAACATTGGTGTTATAAACACTGATATAGGAATTGTTCTTCAGGTTCTGGTCGAACACCAGCATATTGTAATTCGAGGCCGGGTTGGTGAGGATTTTCTGTTCCGCACCCGTTGAGTCGATCACCTTTGCAAAAGTGTTGGTATTCACAGCATTAAATACCCCAATGGCTGTTCCGTTCCGGTTCCTGCCCGACACCTTGGTGGCATTCACCAATTGTATCTCTTCCGGGTTCTCAATAATACTGTCGGCATCGTATTCATCCCGGATATCCCGGTATCCGTCAGGTGTTCCGCCCACACGGCGGGTATAAAAGATGTCCCCGCGTTCAAAAAGTTCTGTTCCTTCAGTAAAGAATGGCCTTCTTTCCTGGTAATAAACCTCGAAGGGGGAAAGGTTTACGATCTTGTCGTCAGACTGTACCTGCCCGAAATCGGGAATAAGGGTCATGTCGAGGGTGAAGCTTTCACTCAGCCCCAGTTTCATGTCCATGCCGTAATTGTATGAATATCCCCAGCTGTCGCTCTCAGCAGCTTTTTCAGTGTAGCCTGCAATATAGGGGATAAAAAACAACCTGAGCGGCGGTTTGATATCCCTGATCCCGCTGATCGTTCCCGACTGGTTGAACACACCGTCCAGCTCATTGTCGATATAACTCCATGTGGACCATTCGCGATACCTCCGGATGTTTCTCCACATATTGATGCCCCATACCTGCTCTTCTTTTTTCGGGAAGCGAATGGCCGCAAAGGGGATCTCGATCTCAGCCACCCATCCGCTGTCGTTGATCTCAACTTCGCTTTTCCAGATAGGATCCCAGTTTTTATCCCGGTAATTCGCGGCATGTTTGGTATCAATCTCCACCCCGGAAGCGGATATTTTGAATTCAAATGCGTTCAGTCCGTCGTTGTAAGGCACAATATCGACAGTAAAGAAATCAGCATTGATGTCATCATCGTCGTGTTCACCCAGCTCCCGCAATATACTGTCGGGAGCACTGTCGTACATCATAGCGCCTACATATATGGCCCGGTCGTCGTACATGATCCTGACCTCTGTGGGCTGAGTTGGTGCAGCGCCGTTGTATGGGTTATACTGAATAAAATCCTTTGCCGGGATAGCGTCAAACCATTCCTGCTCAGTGAGTTTACCGTCAATGACTGGGGCGATTTGCGTACGGATGGCATTCATGTTCTTCCTGGCGGGCTGGGCCGATGCAAGAATAGCACCCGTAATCAGGAAAATAATAAGGAGAGATCGTTTTATACTGAATGCGAACATACCCTGGTCTGCTAAGCATGCAAATGTATTCAAAATTTGTTTTTGCTGCCAGCAGGGAAGCCGTGATTTAATACTTCTTCAGCTTGTGACTACGAATTGATCTTTTCAGTGTACAGATGGTAGTTTTCGTCATCGAAACACACGAAGATGACTGTTTCCGGTTGCCCGTGCTTTTCAAGGTATTCTTTCACCGCTGCCACTGCGATCTCAGCAGCACTGTTTTTCGGGAAATGATACACCCCGGTGCTGATATTGGGGAAGGCAATACTCCTGAGCCCGTTTACCCGTGCGAGCTCCATGCTGTTGACATAGCAGTTCCTGAGCAGTGCTTCCTCATTACGCTTTCCACCGCTCCACACGGGCCCAACGGTGTGGATCACATGTTTTGCAGGCAGTTGGTATCCTGCCGTGATCTTTGCCTGCCCGGTATCGCAGCCGTTCAAGCTTTTGCATTCTTCCAGGAGCTCCGGGCCGGCTGCCCTGTGAATAGCCCCGTCAACACCACCGCCGCCAAGCAGGCTATTGTTGGCAGCATTTACAATGGCATCGGCCTTTACCCGGGTTATATCCCCTTGTATCAGTTTGATCATTCTTATTTCAACTTTTCCGGTGTCCGGTATCCGGTGACCTTAATCTATTTTTTCACGACAAATAGCTGCCCCGTTTCATACTTCACCACTTTCACCGCCTCGCCTTTCTCAATATATCCCGTCAGGGCTGTGGCATCGTATACATCTCCTTCCAGTTTTACTTTTCCCGCGGGGCGGAGAACCGTGTGGGCGGTCCCTTCTTTCCCGATCATTCCCGAATAGCGGGTATCGGAGACCGAATATCCTTCCTCCTTATGTTGCTCGGCATCCAGGGCCAGGTGCCCGAAAATGGTTGTGGTAAAAAGTTTCTTGCTTATCCAGAATGAGCCTATGAGAGCCAGGAATATGGCGATGATCACGATGAAAAAGGCCTGCACGCCGGCTTCAACGGCCACCGGACGGAAATCCAGCCCTACATTTCCGATCATGCTCAGCACCAGGCCGGAAATGATCAGGATGATCCCTGAAATTCCGGCCACGCCAAAGCCCGGTATGGCAAATACTTCCACCAGCACCAGGATCACGCCAATAACGAAGATCACAATTTCCCAGTTATCGGCCAGGCCTTCCAGGTAAAGCGGAGCGAAATACAAAAGGGCTGCAATAACCGAAGCCACTAAAGGGAATCCAACCCCGGGGCTCTGCAGTTCGAAATAGATCCCACCGATGATGATCATGATCAGGATCCCGCTGATCAGGGGGCTGATCAGCCAGCCGATGATCCTGTCGGTGCCCGATTCTTTATGCCGAATCAACTGGTATTCCTCCACCCCGGCATCTTCCATCAGCTGGGCCACATTTTCAACCTTGCCCTCGCAGAACTTATATTGTATGGCTTCCGAGGTGGTCAGGGTCAGCACTTTGCCGCTGTCAACGATGCCTGCAATATAAATGTCGGGATCGACCATGGCCTGGGCAATGTCGGGATCCCGGCCATTCGCTTCTGCAGTGGCACGCATCCAGGAGCGCATATACGACTGGTATTTATCCGGAACGGGCTGTCCGCTCTGGTCCACTACGGTGGCTGCCCCGATGCTGGCCACGGGAGCCATGTAAATGCTGTCGCAGGCAATGGCAATGAGAGCCCCGGCCGAAGCCGCGTTATTGTCGATGAAAACATAAACCGGGATATCAGAATTCAATATCCGTGTCCTGATGCTGTCTGCAGCATCCACCAATCCTCCATACGTATTCATATGAATGAGGATCAGATCAGCACCCTGTTTTTGGGCTTCTTCAAATGCCTTTTTTGTGGTGCGTACCACCGGTGGCGCGATCTCCTCCTTGATGTCGAAGGTATAGACAAGGGAGGCCTTTTTAGCGCTGTCGGCCTGGTTCATGCCCTGGAACGGAACCAGGAACACCAAAAGTACCAGGTATAGTGTTTTTTTCATCGTTTATTGTATTGTTGGGTAAAGATAGGGTAAAATGATTTACAGGCTACTGGTTACTGGTTATTGGTTACTGGTTTCTGGCTCATTGATTTTTTTGTGTCATGTATTGCTGCACTGCTTCCAGAAGCTCGCGATATACCCGGGGATTTCCGCATAGGATCTCTTCTCCCGAGAGGTAGGTATCTCCACCCGAAAAATCACTGCATTTCCCACCGGCCTGCTGCACGATGAAGCTTCCTGCGGCCACATCCCAGGGCTTGAGACCGTATTCCCAGAAGCCGTCGAAACGTCCACGTGCAACCCAGGCCAGGTCGATGGCGGCGGAGCCGAAACGGCGGATCCCGGAGGTATTTTTGACAAGCCGTCAACCAGTTTTTCTTCCGAACGTTTATCAACACGGGTGACATAATCATGCAATCCCTTGCTGTCAATGTCCTTTTGCCCAATTAGATGCTGCTCCCCTTCAATGTATGCCCCGACCTTTCGGCAGAGGGTATTCACTTCGCGATTGATCTTTTCAAGGTTCATAATATTCATGATTGAGGATGGTAGAGGTAGCACCCGTCATCGTCGAGTTGTTTCAGCTTGAGCTCAATAATACGGTTTACCAGGAGGGGATCGTACTTCGTTTTGACTTTAATGTAATTTTCGGTGAATCCGTGCATGTATCCCTGGTTGTTATCGGATTCAAAAAGCACTTTCCTCCTGCTTCCGGACTGTCCTTCGTAAAATGCCTTTTTCTTCCGGTCGGAGAGTTCATGCAGGATGCGGCTGCGTTCCCTTTTATCGGAGGAACAAACCTTGCCATCAAGCTGTACGGCCTTGGTTCCAGGCCTTTCCGAATAGGTGAATACATGCATATACGAAACGGGCAGGGATTCCAGGAAGTCGTATGTTTCCCTGAATTCCTTTTCCGTTTCACCCGGGAAGCCAATGATCACATCCGCCGCGATGCAGGCATGGGGCATGTGTTTCTTGATCTCTGCCACCCGTTTGGCAAAAACCTCCCGGGGGTATTTCCGTTTCATGGCTTTCAGCACCTTGTCGGATCCGGACTGAAGGGGGATGTGGAAATGGGGAAGGAATTTTTCCGATGAGGCCGCAAAAGCGATCATTTCTTCGGTAAGCAGGTCGGGCTCAATGGAGGATATGCGGATGCGGTCGATGCCTTCCACTTTGTCGAGTGCTTTCATCAGTCCGAAAAAATTCTCTTCATGCTCTTTTCCGAAATCTCCGATGTTCACCCCGGTCAGGATGAGTTCGCGCATATCCGTTTTCCCGATCTCCTCAGCAATGGCAATGGTATCGGCGATGCTTGCACTCCGGCTTCGACCCCGTGCAAAGGGAATGGTGCAATAGGTGCAAAAATAATCGCAACCGTCCTGGATTTTCAAAAAGGAACGGGTGCGGTCGCCGCTCGACCAGGAAGGGGTGAATGTGCTGTTATGGCTGATGTTTCCCACATGGCTGTGACAGGCACGGGCTTCCGTGGCATCCTTAAGGTATTGCCCCAGCATGAATTTCTCTTCCGTACCGATGATCAGGTCCACCTCAGGCATTTTTTCAAGCACGGCGGCTTTCATTTGCGGGAAGCAGCCCATCACGGCCACTGTGGAGGAGGGATTGCGTTTCCTGGCCTGGCGGATGGCTGCGCGGCATTTTTTCTCGGCCTGGGCGGTCACCACGCAGGAGTGGATCACATACACATCCGCTTCCTCCTTGTGGCCCACTACGTCATAGCCTTCTTCCATCATCTTCCTCGAAATGGTAGAGGTTTCCGCAAAATTCAATTTGCAGCCAAAGGTCTGGAATGCGATGCGTTTACCGGCCATGCTGCAAAGATAGGTGATTCAGGGAAGATACGGGGTTTCGGGTTCCGGATACCGGATACCGGATACCGGGTTTTTGGTGGACATTTGAGATGCGTAGTGTTGGTGCTGAAAAATTTCATAACTTTATTTTTGAATTGATAGTATCGAATGAAAGCTGTTTATATGAAAAAGCTTATTCTGCTCCTGGTAGTTGGGTTGATCGCTACAACTATGTTCTCCCAGGAAAAAATCATTACCGGAAGGATCTATGATACTGAAGGAAATCCCCTCCTGGGAGTATGGGTGTACAGTGATACGAGTGCCTGTATGACATCTTCGGATTGCTATGGGGCCTTCCATTTTCTGATCAGGGATGTTGTTGATCAGGTCCTGTATTTTAATTGTTTTGGCTATGAAAAGGTTGTGATTGAAGATCTCGATACAGTTAAAAAAAGCCTTATTGTCAGAATGAAGCCAGGGGAAGGCGAATCCGGGCATCCATCTCCGCATTATAGCTACCCTAACGACTTTTATGATTATTTCGGTCTTTACATGGCACTGCAGATCGATTTTCAATTTAATGACTATAACGAATTCAGGGGTATACTGGGGTATGAGAATATTTCATATATGAACAAATCGAACGGGATCCTCAGTATGGAAATAGGCGCTTCATACAAGAAACATTATCTGGGTGTGAATTTTGGCTGGATGTCTGACGAGAGCGAGGAAAATGATAGCATAAATATTGAGTTCAATACCACGCAATACGGCATTCATTACGGGTATAATATCATTGGTACTAAACTTTTATTGGTCACACCAAAAGCTTCTGTGAAATGGAACCGTTACCGACTGCTCAATACCACGAATGAACGAAGGATCCCTCTTGAAGAATATGTGGACAAAAAGAGCCTTGATCTGAGGATCAACCAGATGACCGCTTCTCTGGGCCTGAATGTTATGTTCAAGGTTCTTCGGGGGGTCCCCGATAATGATGATAGCGGATACCTCGCTGTAGGGCTTTATGGGGGGTATGTGTTCAACCTGAACTCAAAACCCTGGGTATTCTCAACACGAAACCGCTTGCTCAGCGATGCTTCCATCAGGATCGAGCCCTGGTATTTTGGTATCCAGTTCTCCTATAACTTTCAGAACTTTTAAACCAGCAGCCAGTAACCAGCAGCCAGTAACCAGCAGCCAGTAACCAGCAGCCAGTAACCAGCTGCCAGTAACCAGCTGCCAGTAACCAGTAGCCAGTAAGTATCACTTAACAATCCGCTGCAACACAATCCCGCTTACGATCAGTGCCAGCCCGGCAATGGTGTACCAGTAAATCATTTCTCCAACGGTCAGGGAAACGAAAACTAGTGAAAGGAAAGGGGAGATGTACACCAGGTTGCTGATCTTTGCGGTGGTTGTGGAAAGCTTCAGGGCTTTCAGCCAGATCACGAAGGTGATGCCCATTTCAAAAAGTCCGATATACAATCCCCCGAAAAGCCCTTCTTGCGGGAATGAAAGGGGAGTACCCGTCCACAATACATACGCCAGAATGTAGAAAACACCAAAAACAAAATTCACGAGCAGTTTTGCCGCCTCTGCCCGTTTGTCTTTCATGTTAATGAGCCAGAACGAAGCCCACAATATGGAACTGGCCGAGGCGAAGAGTATCCCCCGCGGGCTGCTGAATTCAATGTCCTGCAGGCTTCCCTTCAGGATGATCATCAGCATGCCTGCAAAAGAGATCAACAGGGCCAGGATGCTGAGCAGGCTGATCTTTTGTTTCAACACAGGGATGGAAAGAAGCACAAGCACTACCGGCCAGATATAGTTCAGGGCCACGGCTTCCTGTGCCAGCAGTAGTTCGTATGCTTCAAAAAGGATAATGTAGTAGCCGAAGGGATTCAGAAATCCCATGATGGCTGATCGCAGCCATTCCCGGCCGGTGATCCTGAAACTGGATATTAGTTCTCCCTGCCTGAGCTTGTATCCCGCCAGGAACAGCAGGGAAACAAAGGCTGCATACAGGAGGAGTTGTGCCGGGCCAAGGTAATCCAGGCTGAGTTTGAAGGCCGAACCGGCGGTTGACCAGAACAGTATGGCCAGCAGGGCCAGGAGGTATGCTTTTTGTTGTCGGTGCATCAGTGTGGTATGGCCCAGGAGGGGTATTGGTTAAGATCAATATCAAATACAGCGGTGGCAATGAAATAGGTGGCCAGGGTGATCACGATGGCGCCGGCAATGTTCAGCACCAGGCCGGTTCTGGCCATCTGCATCATCCTGATCCTGTTCGTGCCGAATATGATCGCATTGGGCGGTGTGGCCACGGGCAACATAAAGGCCATGGAAGCTGAGAGTGTTGCAGGCAGCATGAACAGCAGCGGATTGATGTTGCTGCTCATGGCGATCCCGGCCAGTACCGGCAGAAGCATCTCCGTGGTGGCGGTATTGCTGGTGAGTTCGGTGAGGAAGGTCATCATCAGGCATATCGCGAGGATCACCACAATGGGGTGGGCCCCTGAGATCCAGCTCAATTGTTCCCCGAACCAGAGCGAAAGCCCGGAATCTTTGAAGCCGCTTGCCAGGGCAAAGCCTCCGCCGAAGAGCAGCACAATATTCCAGGGAATACCGCGGGCAGCCTGCCAGTCCATCAGGCGGCCGCCTTTCTCCCCCCGGGAGGGGATGATGAACAGAATGATGGCATAGAAGATGGCTACGGTGCCATCGTTAATGTATTCCGGCGTTGAAAAGCATTCTGCCCAGCCGGGGATGCTGAAACTCCCGAAATCCAGTCCGGCACGGGTTAGCCAGGTAATGGCCAGCAGGGCAAAAATGATTAAAACCGCTTTTTCTTCAAAACTGCTCCTGCCCAGGGCACGGTATTGTTCGCTGAATGTATCGTGGCTGAGCCTGGGCCATTTCTTGCGGCGGGGGCCGAAGATGAAGTACAGGTACCCCCATACGATCACAAAAAAACTGATGCTCACCGGCAGGGCGAAAAGGAACCACTGGGTAAAACTGATTTCCGGCCCCCCGGGGAAGTAGATCTGAAATATCCTGGCAAATGATAGGTTGGGCGGTGTTCCCACCAGGGTAGCGATACCTCCGATAGAAGCGCTATAAGCGATGCCCAGGAGCAAGCCGGTGGAAAACTTCGAAACCTGCTGTTTCCCAATACTTTCTTCCAGTTTATCGATCACCGAGATCACGATGGGGATCATCATCATGGCGGTGGCCGTATTGGAGATCCACATGCTCAGGAAGGCGGTCGAGAACATAAATCCCAGGAGGATAAAAGCCGGTCTTACACCCGTGAACATAAGTATCCTCAGGGCGATGCGCTTGTGCAAGTTCCATTTCTGCATGGCCAGGGCAACCATAAAGCCCCCGATAAATAGAAAGATCACATGGTTGAAGTAGGTGGCCGATACATCTTTCCCGTCCATGATGCTGAGCAGGGGGAAAGCCGCAACCGGGATGAGGGAGGTGACCGCCAATGGTACCGCTTCGGTGATCCACCACACGGCCATCAGCAGGGCAACGGCCAGGGTGGCACTGACCGCAGGCTGGCTGGGGTCCAACTCGCTGAAGAACAGGAAATAAATGAACAACAGCGGGCCGGTGATGAGCCCTATGCTCCTTAGCGCTGAAACCTTACGGACCGGATGCGTTGTTTTTGCCGACATGCAATGCCTTTATTGAGCGAATATAGCGGTTTATTAAAAATTTAACAATAAGCATGGATTATATGTGTTAATATTTTATAGTTTTGCAGCCCGTTAAATTTAAATTAGAAGGATATGAAAAGGTTAGCTGTTGTAGCTTTTGGAGGCAATGCATTGCTGAAAGCAGGAGAAGATGGTACCATTGAACAGCAGGAATCCAATGCCCGCTATACCAGTGAGCGCTTGTTGAAACTGCTCAACGATAATTACAACCTGGTAATCACACACGGCAATGGTCCCCAGGTTGGAAATATCCTGCTGGCCAACAATGCCGGCCATAAGCAGTTCAATATGCCGGAAATGCCCCTCGATATTTGTGTGGCTTATTCTCAGGGGTTTATCGGGTATATGATTGAGCAGCAGTTGCGTAATGTGCTGCGTCAGCATGAATTGGATCGCGATATCATATCCATCATCACCCAGGTACTCGTTACCAAAGACGATCCGGCCTTTAAAGATCCGAAAAAACCCATTGGCCCCTATTATTCAAAAGATGAAGCCGATAAGATCGCTGCTGAAACGGGAAGTAAATTTGCAGAAGACCCCAGGGGAAGAGGATTCCGTAAAGTGGTTGCATCTCCCAAACCCCTGGTGATCTCCAACGTGGACACCATTCGTAAGATCGCACGTGAAGGCCATATCGTGATTGCGGTAGGCGGCGGGGGTATCCCGGCCTATTATGCCGCCGAGAACGAGCTCCGTGGCATTGATGCAGTGATCGATAAAGACCTGGCATCATCCCTGATGGCTTCCCAGATCAATGCCGATAAGTTTTTCATCCTGACGGATGTCCCGAAGGTCTACCTGAACTTCAATACGCCTCAGCAGAAAGGCATTGACCGTATGTCGGTGGCCGAAGCCCGTCAATACCTTGAAGAGGGACAGTTTACCGAAGGCAGTATGGCTCCCAAGATCCGGGCAGCCATCCACTTCGTGGAACATACCGGGAAAGATACGATCATTACGAGCGCCGAAAAACTTGGTATCGACAATGGCGGCACCCGGGTAGCCATTGTGTAAGGGGTTTATTCTTCGGGCTGGAGGTTTTCAACGGTGAAAATATCGTCGGAGAGGCCCTGGTCGAACACTACATCCTTTAACTGGATCTTCGTGCTGTGCTCTTTTTTCAGGTTGGTCATCTTCACTTCAGCCGCATTCCAGTATTCCCCGATCTTCTCATAGCTGTAACTGGCTTCCTTGAATTTCTTGCCGCTGTTATCATAGTATTCCATCATGATGGGGTAGAAATTTTCCTTGTCCTGGAAAACGATTACCTTGCTGTAACTCGATTTATCGTCGCGGGGCGTTAGTTCGAGAACGTAGGAATCCTCGCGCGTTTCTTTCAGGATGGGGAAATACCGGTCGGACCAGGGCTCTGTAGCCATGTCCTCGTATGAAAAGTCGGTTCCAGTAAAAGCCTGGCTTTTCGCCAGAAGGGTTACTTTCTTGGGTTTGCCGAAAGCCGGCATATAAAGCCACATCACCCCTCCGGGTAACGACAGTGTGGCGATGCCTGCCTGTTTTTCAGGTTTGGTATAGCGGTAGAGTTTTTTATCCCGCCCTTTCTGGAACATTTCCGCTTCGCGGACTTTCTCTTCCCCGTCTTTGTCGATCAGGATAATGGCAACCTTACCCTGCTTGTCTTCCGGGGAGAACATGATATTGTCGAGCTTGGCCAGCAAATTGTGAGCATCCTGAGCATAGCTCCCGGGTGTAATGATGATCATAGCGGCAAGGATCAATACCTGCATGCCAAAATTCCTTCTTTTCATCAAATTCTTCATTCTCATTCTTATTCTCATTCTTATTCTTATTCTAAATTCACATTCCTTGTTCCTTGTTCATTATTCTCTATTCTTCCGCCTTCTGTTATCCAGCACCAGGATCACCGGGAGCAAGGTGAGGGATCCTACACCGGAGCCGATCATGCTGAGCGCGACCAGGAAACCAAAGTACTGCAGGGGTACCATTTGCGAAAAAAGGAGGATCAAAAATCCTGCCGAAACAGAGATCACATTGATCACGATGGCTTTTCCGCTGACCAGAATGGTTTCTTCCAATGCATGACTGATGTCGTTGCTGTGCGTTTTCATCAGATGTTTTACGTTGCTGATCACATGGATGGAATAGTCGATGCCTATCCCGAGAGCTACGCTGGCAACAAGCACAGTGGCAATATTCAGGGGGATCCCGGAGTATCCCATCACGCCGAAGAGGATCACGATAGCTGCAATGATGGGCAGGGTGGCGAAAATGCCGGTCTTCAGCGAACGCAATATAAGTCCGACAAAAATGATCACCATGATAATAGCGATACTCAGGCTGCCAAACTGGCTGCGGATAAGGCTGGTATCCATGGTGATGTCGACAAATGGCATGCCCGTGATCTCGATCTGGCAGTCTTCGGTGGAATGTTCCGCGATGAATTTATCCATGTATTTTGCGAAAGCGATCTTGGACTTATTATCGGGCGACATGAACTTGGAAATGATGACTGCCTCTGTCAGGTCTTCATTGGTGTATGTTCGCAGGATGTCGTTTCCATCCAGGGCAAAGGCCCAGAGTTGTTCGATCATATCTTTTTCCGGAGGGATCCTTCGGATGCCTTCGCCCATGCCGTAGTTTACTTCCATAACAAGATTGGCCACCGAGTTGGTGCTGTAAACATCGGGGCTTTCCTTCATGTATTTTGCAGCTTCGACCATGGTATTCAGTACTTCCGGACTCTGTATATCGCCTTTGAACAGCATATAAATCGGCTTGGAACCACCGAATTTATTGATCATGATGGTTTCGGCGGTGCGGGTAGGATTGCCCTTGCGGAAGTAATCCTGGATATCGACGCTCCGTTCGATCAGGAAAATGCCGATGATGCTGATGATGATCAGGGTCCCCCAGGTGGTCAGGATGTATTTCGGGTGTTTGATCAGGGTGTTTTTGAGCGGGGCGAGGAAATACTTTTGCATGTTCGATACCTTGCTTCGGTCCACCTTTTTATGAGGGCGCCTGGTATAGATCCCGAGCCCTGCGATCATGGATGGTGTCAGGAAAAGGGACAAAAACGCTGCGAAAAGGGTTCCCAGTGAGGTGAATATCCCGAAGTCACGGATCATTTCGAGGTAGGAACCGAAAATGAACGACATAAAGCCGATGGCCGTGGTGATGGCGGCGAGGATCACCGGGATGAAGATGTAATTGAGGGCTTTCAGCAGGGCTTTTCGCCTGTCGGTGTCCTTCATCTGGTTGATGCGGTTCAGTACATGTATGGTATAGGCGCTGCCGACGGCCAGCAGGATAATGGGCAGGTTGTTTGAGATCATCGACATTTTATAGCCGAACAGGGCCATGAGTCCAAGCGTCCAGGTGATGGCAATGGCAACGGTGATCAGGGGCAGAAATACGCCCCGAAGCGTTCTAAAGGAGATTGCCAGGATCAGCCCGATTACCAGGAAGGCAATGGGTAGCAGGGTGGTCAGGTCGGAGGAGATCAGGTCTGCGATGGCCGTGACCATCATGGGAGATCCGGCATAATACAAGGTTTCCGACAACTGCATGGCTTCCGTCTTTTCAAGTACGGCACGAGCTACCTGCTCTACATCGGCATCATCGGACAGGCTAAAAATGATGAGTGTGGCTGTACCGTCTTCCGATACGATGCTCCCCCTGTACATGTCTTTGGCAAAGACTCGCCTGCGCAGATCATCCAGTTCTTCCCTGGTATCGGGCAGATCGTAGGGATCGACCAGGGTGCCTATTCCCATCTCGTTAATGTCGATGATGTTGGTAAGACTGCTTACAGAAATGATCCCGTCGATATCGCCCAGGGTATCGGTGATCATTTTTACATCCTCAAGTATTCTGGTCTGAAAGATATCCTCATCTTCCACGATCACCATCCCCATTTTATTGCTGCCGAATTGAACAGCGATCCTTTTCATTAGTGCTGCATCCGGGTCATCGTCGGGGAGGGAGCTGATCACATCGGAATTGATTTGCATCCTGGTGATCTCGTATCCTGTAAAGGCTGTAATTAAAAGGATTACAAGAATAATGATCCAGCGATACCTTAATATGGATTTAGTAAGTTCATTCATAAACAAATAGTTATGACCATATTAGTTCATTGTAAAGGTCGGAATTTATTATCTCCGGGCAAAGATGCTAAACAAATTTAATCAATTCAGTGTGTCTTGACAAAAAAAGCGACTTTTTCCAGGGAGGTGATCATGTCGTACTCTTCCAGGTAAACATCTTTGGGTACGTTTACCGGTTTGGGCGTGTAGTTCAGTATCCCTTTAATGCCTGCTTTCACCAGATGTTCAGCAACAGAAGGAGCATCTTCACCGGGGACGGTCATGATGGCGATCTCGATCTTTTTTTCCCTGATGACCTTTTTCAGATCATCCAGCGAAAAGCACTGGATGCCGTGATATTTTTTTCCGATCTTGGCTATATCGACATCGAATACGGCTGTGATGGAAAGCTTGGTTCGTTTTCCACTGAAGTAATTCGTAATGGCACGGCCCAGGTTACCGATCCCGACCACGGCAACATTGATGCCTTCATCACTGTCGATGATCTGGCCGATCAGTTCGATCAGTTCTTTGATGTTATAGCCTTTTCTTAGGGTACCTGTGTACCCGATCAGCATGATGTCGCGCCTGACCTGTACGGCTGTAATATGCTGTATTTTAGCAATTTCGTGAGAATAGATATGGGTTTTGCCTTTGGCATGGCAAAGCAGGAGTGCCCGCCTGTACTGGCTGAGCCTTTCTATGGTTTTGTGCGGTAAATGCTTCATAGGGTCCTTGAATGGGTCTTGTTAGACGACTAACAATACAAAAGTAATTGCTGTAATCTTGTTATGCAAGAAAAAATGTTAATTATTTCACAATGTTAATAATTAACAGAGTGGAGGCAGGAGCTAAAAGGAATATTCAGGACTCAGTGGTCAGTAAAACAGTCCAGGTCTTTGATGTAGGGCTTGATATCGAGCAGGGGGGTATTGTCGAGGATGTCCATGGGAGAGGTATGGATCACATTTTTTTCCACCTTCAGTACCTGCACGATATCCATCCCGATCTTATTGATGCGGTTGGGGGAGCGGCTAGAAAACAGTCCGGTGGTCCTTCCATTAAGGTGAGGAGGGTGGACGATCAGATTAGTTTTTTGGGAACGATCGAAAAAGAAGTATACAATGATGCGCTTATGGGACCCCACATCGCGAAGGGCATCGGAATAGTCCTGATCTACGATAATGCGGAATTCCCCTTTTGCATCAGGATCGGGGCGAAAGGGGGCGATTTCCCGATACGGGGTGCGGATGGTCCCGATGGATTTGAATAGGATTTCCATATGCGTTTAACGGGTGCTTTTCAGCCAGTCGTACCAGGCATCCATGCCTTCGCCTGTTTTTGCGGAGATCTCGAAAAATTCGAGATGATGATTCACCTGCAGGGCATAATCGCGGGCCTTTTTCACATCAAAGTCAACATAGGGGAGAAGGTCGGTTTTGTTGATAATGCAAATATCAGAGGTCCGGAACATGTCGGGGTATTTTATGGGTTTATCGTCTCCTTCGGTCACGCTGATGATCACCACGCGTTTCGATTCCCCGAGGTCGAACATGGAGGGGCAAACCAGGTTGCCCACATTTTCGATTACGAGCACGGAATGCTCTTCCGGTTCCAGTTCCTTCACCGCCCTGTTCACCATGGAAGCATCGAGGTGGCATCCGCTGCCGGTATTCACCTGTACCACGGGAGCACCGGTCGAATGTATACGTTCGGCATCGTTCATGGTTTGCTGATCGCCTTCCACAATAAAGAACGGCAATTGCCCTTTCATGCCGGCAATGGTCTTTTCCAGCAGAGTGGTTTTCCCCGAACCGGGAGAACTCACCATATTGATAGCGAGAATATTTTTAGCTTCAAAAAATCCCCTGTTGCGTTCAGCAAGAAGGTTGTTTTTCTGAAGGATATCCTGTTCTAAAACAACTTCCCGGTCTTCATGATGATGGTGATGGTGTTCGCCATGCTCTTCATGGGCATGATGGTGATGATGTTCATGCCCTCCCTCATGGCTGTGGGTGTGAGTATGGGGGTGAGCATGGGAAAGCCCGTCATGCTCATGTTCATGGGTATGCACATGGTCATGTTCCTGCCCGGGTTTCGAAATTTTTACGCCATCTTCCTGTCCGCATCCGCAAGTTCCACACATATCTTTTGAGTTTTGAGTTTTGAGTTTTAAGTTTTGAGTTTTGCCCTTCGTCTTCGCTCAGGGTGACAATCGTGTTGAGTTATTATTATCAAATTTTATTTGCCCGGCATCCCGCACCCGGCATCCGGTACCCGACATCTGGTATCCGGCATCAAAAAACGATCCTTTTTATCTTCATCTCCTTGCCCTGTATGGCATCCGAATACAGATGCCCGCATTCAGGGCATGGGGTGATGATATCATCGGGTTCGAATTTGTGCCCGCACGCTGCACAGCGGCAAATGGCCGGGATCTCATTGATGGTGATCTTCGATCCTTTCATGATACTCGGCTTTACCGCTTCTGCCAGGGCAAATTCCAGTGCTTCAATGATCACGCCCGATTGGGCCCCGATATCCAGTTCCACTTCACTCACTTTTGAGCTGTTTACTTTGGCAGCCTCTTCTTCTACGATCTCTACAACGCTAATGGCTATCGATAGTTCATGCATATCCCGCACTTTGGGGCAAAAATATAGATTTTATACCAGTGATTGATACCCTCAGCTTAAAAAATACTTGATTTGAGTCATAAAATGATGTATCTTAGGATTGAATTCGTATGTTTAGCATTAATCAGAAGGAGGGAACATGCCTAAAAAAGTATCACTTGCCGTTAAATGTCCGAAATGCGGCCATCCCTTAATGGATGAAAATCACCTGATTAACAATAAAAAAGCGATCAGGCTTCATATCAAAACTTCCGACGGAAAGGAAGGAAATATCTGGCTGAGTTCCATTTATGGCGATTACAATTACACAGCAGATTATCTTATTCCGGAAGGTGATGTTGTTGATTTTTCGTGTCCCCATTGCAATGAGAACCTGGCACGTCCGCTGGAATGCGAAGTATGCAATGCTCCCATTGTGTCGTTTACCTGCAGCATCGGTGGCCGGGTGAGCATCTGCTCACGGAATGGATGCAAAAACCACTATGTTGTTTTTGAAAACCTGGATACCGCGGTACGGAAATTCTATTCCGAATACGGGTATTAAGATCAGTTTTTCTCAACTTCTCATTGGTTTCGTAAATAGTATTGTTAATTAATTAACAGATGCGCGGCAGTTGCTCTCCCGCCAGCATATCGATAATGCGGTTCCCACCAACGGATGTTTTCAGCCAGGCTTTACCGGGATGCTCCTGACCAATACTGCCTATCATACAGGCATCTTTCCCGTACTCATGTGATTTCATGGCAGTGAGTACTTTACCGGCATCCTCTTCAGGCACCACAAGCACTACTTTTCCTTCGTTGGCAACATATATAGGGTCAAATCCAAGCAATTCGCACATGCCCCTGACGTCCTCCCTGATGAATACCTGATCCTCATCGATATCGATCCCAAATTCCTTGTTGCTGCATAATTCAGTGATCACCGTGCCCAGGCCTCCACGGGTGGCATCGCGCATGAAGTTGATTTGGGCACCGGTATCCTTGATGCATCCGATAAGACCATTCAGTGAGGCACAATCGGAATTGAGCGGGGCTGATAGCTTCAGGTCGTTCCGGGCACTCATGATGGCCATGCCATGATCCCCGACAGAACCGTTTACGATAATGCGATCACCGGGCTGTATATTTTTTCCTTCACTGACCGGGAGGTACTTTTTATCGAGGGAGCCAATGCCTGTTGTGGTAATGAACACTTTATCGCAGGACCCCTTGTTCACCACCTTGGTGTCGCCGGTAACGATCTTTACTCCGGCTTTTCTGGCTTCCCCGGCCATGGATACGACAATACGTTCAAGTTCGGAAAAAGGAAAGCCTTCCTCAATGATAAAGGCCGCACTGATATACAGGGGAACAGCCCCTGACACGGCTACATCATTCACTGTTCCGCAAATCGCAAGTTTTCCGATATCCCCCCCGGGGAAAAAGACCGGATCAACTACAAAAGAATCAGTGGTGAAAGCCAGTTGATTCCCGGGAAGCTCAAGCAGGGCAGCATCTGTTTGCCGGTCAAGCTCAGGATTACTAAAGTGCCTGACAAACATGGAATCGATCAGTTCGTGTGTCATCTTTCCACCACTGCCATGTCCCAATCGTATCCTTTCGTTCTTCATTTTTCTGGTTTCTGGTTTCTGGTTACTGGTTTCTGGTTACTGGTTTCTGGCATCTGGTATCCGGCATCCGGTATCCGGCATCCGTTTTATTCATTCCCCAACCCATAGCGGTACCAGGCCTGGCAGGCTCCTTCGTTGGACACCATGCAGGCGCCCACGGGATCTGCAGGGGTGCAGGCCTTCCCGAAAAGCTTGCAATCCCCGGGTGTTTTCAATCCTTTGAGAATTTCTCCGCAAATGCATCCTTTGTCTTCCCGGGCGGGTTCAATCTTCACCGGTATCATTTTCAGGGCATCCATGTCATGGTATTCCTCACGCAGGGCCAAACCGCTGTTTTTCAGTACTCCCAAGCCGCGCCACCAATCATCAGCCGGGGTGAATACTTTTTCCACCAGTTTCCTGGCCTTAAGGTTTCCTTCGGGCTGCACGGCACGCTTGTACTGGATCTCCACCCTGGCATCCTCCTTCTCCATCTGGCGCACCAGCATCAATATGGATTGCATGAGGTCGACCGGTTCAAAACCGGAGATCACACAACCCAGTCCGAATTTTTCCGGGATATCGTTATAGATCGCAGTGCCGGTGATGGTGCTGACATGCCCGGGGGCGATATATCCGTCGATCTTTACGCCTTCATCGATCAGGGCGGTCATGGCAGGGGGCATGACTTTATGGGAGGAGTAGAGGTAGAAGTTTTTCAGTCCCATAGCACGGGCATTCACTATTCCGGCTGCGCTGGAAGGGGTGGTGGTCTCAAATCCGACGCCGAGGAAGATGACCTTTCTGTCCGGGTTTTTCTCTGCGATTTCTAATGCATCCAGCACCGAATACACGATGCGGATATCATTTCCCCTGCCTTTTTCGGCATCCAGGGAAGAAGTGGAACCCGGCACCCGTATCAGGTCTCCGTAAGTAGTGATGATCACATCGCTTTTGCGGGCGAATGCGATGGCAGCATCAATGAAGGTCCGGTCGGTGACACATACCGGGCAGCCCGGACCGGAGAGGAGTTTGATGTTCTCCGGCAGGAGGGAGGGGATCCCGAACTTCTGAATGGCCATGGTATGCCCGCCGCAGACTTCCATGAACCGAAGCGGTCGTTCGGATATACGTCCGATCTCCGCTGCGATCTTCAGCACCACTTCCCTGTCGCGGTATTCATCGATGTATTTGATCATTACTCCTGTTTCCTCTTACATGTTACATTTTACTTGTTACCCGGCACCCGGCACCCGGCACCCGGTATCCGGTATCCGGCACCCGGTACCCGGTACCCGGTATCCGGTATCCGATACCCTAAACAATTCTCTCGCCGCTCTCTTTTTCTTCCTGGTCGAGTTGCTGGTTCAGGTCTTCAAACTCCTTAAAAATGCGCAGGGTTTCGGCGGCTTCTTCTTCACTGATCTTCTGAATGGCAAAGCCGGTATGCAGCAGGATATAATCTCCCACCTTTGCATCGTCGACCAACTGCAGGCTGGCTTTATAAGTAACATTTCCTACGCTCACCATGGCCATATCGCCTTCGATGGAATCTATTTTTGCGGGTATGCTTAAACACATGGGAATTTGCTATTTGCTATTTGTTATTTGCTATGTGCTATTTGATATTTACTATTTTGCTATATGCTATATGCTATATGTTATGTGCTATATGTTTTTTCTGCTTACTACTTAGTACTTGATACTTAATACTTTTAAAAAATACTTTATTTTCCGGATCGTTTGCGGGCTGCTGCGATGGCCAATTGTCCGAGGGCGATACCGCCGTCGTTGGCCGGGAAATCCAGCGGGCTGTAAGAGCGCAGTTTGCGTTCTGCAAAACCAGTTTCGAGTTTCTCGAGCAGGTATTTATTCTGGAAGCTACCACCCGACAGCACTACTTTGCGTATGCCTGTCGTTTCGGCCATCTGCTCCGCAGCGACAAAAATACTATTAATCACCGAATTGTGGAAGCGTGCGGCGATAAGGGATACGGGGACTTCATTCATCACATCCTCGCAAATGCCCCGGATGATCCCTTTGGTCGATATCGTTTGATCAATACTGAATGGATATGCAGCCGTTTCGCCGGGGGCGATGGCGCCTTCGAGGCGCATGGGGGCCTCGGCATGGAAACTGCTGATGCTACAGAGGCCGCAAAGGGCTGCCGCAGCATCGAAAAGCCTTCCGGTGCTGGAGGTCAGGGGCGCATTGATGTTTTTATCCAGGGCCTGAGTAACAAGATCCCTCGATGTTTCAGGAACTCCGGAAAGAAAGGGAAGGATGGGGTAATCCTCGCCATATGTATGGATCAGGTAAGAAAGTGCCATACGCCAGGGTTCTTTTGTAGCCATATCCCCTCCGGGCATGGCGACATATTCAATCCAGTGTTTGCGCTTAAAGTCCTCCAGGCTGCAGATCATGAATTCTCCGCCCCAGATGTTTCCATCGGTACCCAGCCCGACTCCGTCAAGGGCGATACCGATCACCGGCTCATCCAGTCCGTGTTCAAGCATGCAGGCCGCAATATGGGCATGATGATGCTGGACGGCCATGGTCGGCAAACCACTTTCCAGGGCATACCTGCTCGAAAGATAATCCGGGTGCAGGTCATGGACCATCAGTTTTGTATCCTGCCGGAAAAGTTTTTGAAAACGCCCGGCCGATTCGGTAAAAAAGTTAAGGGTTTCGGCATTTTTCAGATCGCCGATATGCTGGCTGAGAATGGCCTGCTTGTCTTTGCCGATGCAGAAGCAGTTGACAAGTTCCGCCCCGCAGGCAAAGATCCCGTCGGCATCCATGCTGAGCACTACCGGTCTGGGAACCCACGAACGGGAACGCCTGATCAACCGGGGCTTATCGTTCATCACTCTGAGTACGGAATCATCGGCACGGTTGTGTATATCGCGGTTGTTCAGAATAACGGCATCCGTGACCGGACCAAGGATGTCGAGGGCCTCCTGGTTATCAATGATGATCGGTTCGTCAGAGATATTTCCGCTGGTCAGCACAATGACATCCTGTTCAAGGTTTTTAAACAACAGATAATGGAAGGGGAGGTATGGAAGCATCCCGCCCAGGGTGGAAAAGCCCTGACTGACTCCCGCTGCAAGTTTTTTTGCTGACTGTATCAATACGATGGGTCGTTGCCAGTTGCTGAGGATCTTCTCTTCTGCTTCGCTGATCATGGCAAATTGCCGGGCTGTTTCAAGGTCCCGAAACATCACGGCAAAGGGTTTTCCGTCGCGGTTCTTGAGTTCGCGGAGCCGGTCAACGGCTTGTTCATTCTGTGCATCACAGGCCAGGTGGAATCCGCCGAGTCCTTTCATGGCAAGGATCTTCCCTTCGGTGATCATTTTACCGGCTTCTGTAAGGATATCACGAATTCCGGTGATCAATTTACCATCCCTGTGGAGGGAATATTCCGGGCCGCAATGATTGCAGGCAACCGGTTGGGCATGAAAGCGCCGGTCAAGGATGTCTTTGTATTCCGCCCGGCATTGTTCGCACATCGGGAAAACATCCATGGTGGTCATGGGCCGGTCGTAGGGCAGGTCGCGAATGATCGTAAAACGAGGACCGCAGTTGGTACAATTGATAAAGGGGTAATCGATGCGGTGTTCCTGCTCCTGCATATCTTTCAGGCAATCTTCGCAAACGGCAATGTCGGGACTCACATCGGTGATCTGCCCCGAAGTGTCTTCGCTTTTTTTAATGGAAAAGTTGTTGAATTCCCGCAGGGGAATATCGGTGATCTTTATATTGCTGATCGCCGAAGCAGCAGGAGCTTCACCGGAGATCGAACGGATAAATCCGTGCAGTTTTTTTTCTTCGCCGCTGACTTCTATCCTGACCCCTTCATTGGAATTTTCCACCCATCCTTTCAACTGGTAACGCGCTGCCAGGCGGTAGATGAAGGGACGGAAACCGACACCCTGCACCAGGCCCTGTATGTGTATGGATCTTGATTTCAGCATTTTTCCATGACCCTGGTAATAATAACAACAAAAGTACAGTTTATTCCTGTGAGATTGTCATCGTCTGTGTGCGTTTATTTCAGCTGTTTTAATCCCTAATCAGGATTTTTTAATTTTGCCGGGCAAAAGTTCTGTTTTATGAATGCCGATCTGCCCCGGAATACCGTAGTGCGTTTAAGCCAGTATCGTCGTCTGCTGGAAAAATACAGGTTTATGGATGAACCATATATTTTTTCGCATGACCTGGCCCGCATGCTCGATCTGAAGCCGGTGAATGTCAGGCATGACTTGATGTTGCTTGGCATGCAGGGCGATCGTAGAAAAGGGTACTCCATCAACGCATTGCTTGAGAAAATTTCAGAAAGAATCGATCGGCCGGGGCGGGAGATCATCCTGGTGGGTATGGGAAGACTGGGGCTTTCGCTTATTGATTACCTCCAGGAATCCGATTCGCGTCTGAGGATCTGTGCCGCCTTCGATATCGATCCTCAAAAAGTGAACCAGCATTGCGAGTCGGTTCCCTGTTATAGTATCACCGATCTCCCTGATTTTGCCAGGGAGCGGAGCATGACCACTGCTATACTTGCCGTACCCCCGGACGATGTGTCGGATATCCTGCCCATCCTCCTTGATGCCGGCATCCGGGGGATCCTGAATTATACTTCAGAGCGATTGGCGGTGCCCGGAAATGTTATCGTCAGGAATGTCGATATCGTGACCTACCTGGAAGAGATCAAGTACTTTATCTCACAATAGATTATCCCTTGTTTTCTTGCCCTGTTTTTTACAAGCCTGGCAATTTGAAATGGTTCTAAATTCTTGAGCCATCTTGCCCTTTCGGAAAAACAGTTTATTTTTGCGTTGTTAATTATTTAACAAATCAAACAAAATTAAATAAACGCATTACTAAAGTGTTGATTTTATGAAAGATAAAGTGCAAGACATCATTAAAAAGTATCAGGAAGACAGAACTCGCCTGATGGACATCCTCACCGATATCCAGGCAGAGTTTCAATGTATTCCTGCTGAAGCGGTAGAGACGATCGCCCGGCATCTGGGTATGTCGAAGACTGATGTAGAGCAGACCTTGTCGTTTTATCACTTCTTCACCAATGAGCCAACAGGAAAATACACGGTCTATCTGAACGACAGTGTTGTGGCTAAGATGAAGGGCAGGGATGAGATTGCAAAGGCTTTTGAAGAAGAGGCAGGCATTGCCTTCGGTGCTGTGACCGAAGATGGCATGATCGGCCTGTTCAATACTGCCGACATCGGGATGAACGACCAGGAGCCTGCAGCGCTCATCAATGGCGTTCCTTTTACCAATCTGACTACCTCCAGGGTGAAAGAGATCGTGGCAGGTTTCAGGGCTGGCAAGGACGTGAATGATATGATCGGCCCCCTCGGCGACGGAATGAATGCCGATGACCGTGTGAAATCCATGGTCATGAACAACTGCACCAAGAAATCAGGATCGGTTCTCTGCCTTGAATATGAAACAGGATCCGCACTGAAGAGAGCTGTGAACATTACCCGCGAAGCAGTGATCGAAATGGTCAAGAACTCCAACCTGCGCGGCCGTGGTGGTGCCGGATTCCCTGCCGGTTTGAAATGGGAATTCTGCCGTAAATCCAATGGAGATGTCAACTATCTCGTATGCAATGCCGATGAGGGAGAACCGGGTACGTTCAAAGACCGTGTGCTTCTCACCGAAATGCCGGAACAGCTTTTTGAAGGAATGGCCATTGCCGGATACGCGATCAATGCACAGGAAGGTTTCCTCTATCTCAGGGGTGAATATCTTTACCTCAAAGATTACCTGGAAGATGTCCTGCAGAAAATGAGAGAAAATAATCTCCTCGGAAATAAGATCCTCGGAGTGGACGGATTCAATTTTGATATCAGGATACAGATGGGAGCAGGTGCCTATGTCTGCGGCGAAGAATCTGCCTTGATCGAATCCATGGAAGGCAAAAGGGGAGAACCCCGAAACCGTCCGCCTTTCCCGGTTCAGGCCGGATACCATGACAAACCCACCGTGGTGAACAATGTGGAAACCCTCAGCAATGTTGTTAAGATCATACTGCACGGAGCCGACTGGTTCAAAGCCATCGGAACCGGTGAATCAGCAGGCACCAAGGTGCTGAGTATTTCAGGGGATTGCAAAAAGCCCGGCGTATATGAAGTCGAATATGGCATGACCGTGAACGAAATGCTGGAAATGGTCGGTGCTACCTCAGTTCAGGCTGTGCAGGTTGCCGGTCCCTCAGGAGTTTGTATCGGATCCGATAAGTTCAACCAGAGCATTTCCTTTGAGGAACTTCCCACCGGGGGCGCCATGATCGTTATCGGTAAAGACCGAGACCTGCTAAAAGAGGTCGTGCTGAACTACATGGATTTCTTCATTGACGAATCCTGCAGTTCTTGTGCACCCTGCCGTTCTCTTACCGTCATCCTCAAGAACAAGCTGATCAGGCTGCTCGACGGATACGGGACCAGTAACGACATTGACGAGCTCTATAGCTGGTGCAAGTATATGAAACAGGCCAACCGTTGTGGCCTGGGGCAAACAGCAGCCAACCCCATCATGACCACTATCGAAAACTTCCGCCCCTTGTATGAGGCCCTCGTTAAAACCGATGAGGACTATGTTTCCGAGTTTGACATGGACAAGGCTGTTGCAGCTTCCTGTAAATATGTTGACAGGGTACCCAATGTACATTAATCCGAATTAAGAACCTGAAAGAATGAACAATATGAGCGATAAAATCAAAATTATCATCGACGGCAAGGAATGCTATACCGAACGTGGCAAAACGATCATTGAAGCCGCCAAGGAGAATGGCATCTACATCCCGTCTCTCTGTCATGTCGATGGCATGAAACCCGCCGGTTCCTGTCGTGTATGCAATGTTTCAGTGAACGGCCGAAACATGACCGCCTGCAGCACACCTGTTGCAGATGGCATGAATATCGAAAGCAATACTCCCGAACTGGAGGAAATGAGAAAAGCCATTATCGAAGTGATGTTCGTAGCCGGAAATCATTTCTGCCCCGCATGTGAGAAAAGCGGAAACTGCGAACTCCAGGCATTGGGCTACCGCTACCAGATGATGGTACCGCGTTTTCCCTATGAGTTTCCCGAAAAGGGCGTAAATGCCGACAGTACACACATTTACCACGACCGTAACCGTTGCATCCTCTGCAAACGTTGCGTGCGCAGCGTAATGAAAGATGGAAAACACGTGTTTGCCTTCAACGGCAGGGGAGGGGAACACCTCCATGTGGAGATCGACACCGAACTGGCTTCCAGGCTTACTGAAGAGGAAGCACAGGCAGCGATGGATATCTGCCCGGTTGGCGCGATCCTTAAAAAAGAACGTGGTTATTATTCACCTATCGGCGAGCGTAAATATGATAAAATGCCCATCGGTAGCGATATTGAAAACAAATAATAAAAGGAGACAAGATAATGAGCAAACCAGTAGTAGCAACAACTTCCCTGGCCGGCTGTTTCGGATGCCATATGTCATTTCTCGATATTGACGAAAGGATCCTGGAACTGATCGAGCTGGTTGAATTCAATAAATCTCCGGTTGACGACATCAAAACATTCACCAAGCAATGTGATATCGGCCTCATCGAAGGCGGATGCTGCAACAGCGAAAACGTGCATGTACTGAAAGATTTCCGGAAAAACTGCAAAATACTCGTTTCACTCGGAGAGTGTGCCATTATGGGCGGACTTCCCGCACTCCGTAACGGCATACCGGTGGAAGAATGTATTCGTGAAGCCTATCTCGACGGGCCTACCGTGGGGCTGAACAAAGAACAGATCCTTCCGAACGACGATGAGTTACCCATGATACTTGATAAGGTATATCCCTGCCATGAGATCGTGAAGATCGACTATTATCTGCCGGGATGCCCGCCGAGGGCCGACCTCATCTGGAATGCCCTGGTGGCACTCGTTACAGGTGACGAGCTGAAATTACCCTATGAAGTAGTAAAATTTGACTAAAAAGGAGACCTTAATATGGCACAGAAAATAACCATTGAACCGGTAACCCGCGTGGAAGGACACGGAAAGGTTACCGTACACCTGGACGACCAGAACAATGTTTCTCAAACCAGGTTGCATATCGTAGAATTCAGGGGTTTTGAACGTTTTGTTCAGGGCCGCCCTTACTGGGAAGCCCCCGTGCTGGTACAGCGCCTCTGCGGGATCTGCCCCGTTAGCCATCACCTGGCCGCTGCCAAGGCCCTTGACGTGATCGTGGGTGCAGGCACCGGAAAAGGACTGACGCCTACCGGCGAGAAAATGCGCCGCCTCATGCACTACGGACAGATGTTCCAGTCGCATGCGCTGCATTTCTTCCACCTGGTTTCTCCCGACCTGCTCTTCGGCATCGACGGCGACCCGGCCATCAGGAATGTGATCGGCGTAGCCCTCGAGCATAAAGACCTGGCAGTGCAGGGTGTGATGATGCGTAAATACGGACAGGAGATCATCCGCGCTACCGCAGGAAAGAAGATCCACGGTACGGGAGCGATCCCCGGTGGTATTAACAGGCACCTGGATCCGGCCGAAAAGGAATCTTTCATTAATGGCCCCGATCCGCTGAACATCGACCAGATGATCGTCTGGGCACAGGGCGCACTCGATTTCTTTAAAGGTTACTATAAAGAAAACAAGGAGTTCATTGATACCTTCGCCCAGTTCCCGTCAAACCACCTCAGCCTCGTTCGCGAAGACGGAGCCCTCGACCTCTATCACGGTGTTCTCCGTGCAGTCGACAGCGAAGGCAACAAGATCCTCGACGATGTTGATTACCAGGACTACCGCGAATACATCGAGGAGGAAGTCCGCTCATGGAGCTACATGAAGTTCCCTTACCTCAAACACCTCGGTAAAGAAAAAGGATGGTACAGGGTAGGTCCGCTGGCCCGTTTGAATACCTGTGACTTTATTCCCACTCCTCTTGCACAGAAAGAGTTTGAGGATTATAAAGCCCTTACCAACGGCAAACCGAATAATATGTGCATGCATTTCCACTATGCACGACTGATCGAAACACTGCATGCTGCTGAGATGATGAAAGATCTGCTCAACGACCCCGATCTTCTCAAAGGCGACCTGACCACCAAGGGAAGCAAGCAGCCGGAAGGTGTCGGCCTGATTGAAGCTCCCCGCGGTACCCTCTTCCACCATTATGCTGTGAATGAGAAAGACCAGATCACCATGGCGAACCTGATCGTGTCAACCACCAACAATAACGAACCCATGAACCAGTCGGTAAACAGGGTAGCGAAAAGCTGGATGAACGGACAGACCGAGATCACGGAACCCATGATGAATGCTGTTGAGGTGGCTATCAGGGCCTATGACCCCTGCCTGAGCTGTGCAACGCACGCACTCGGCAAAATGCCCCTGGAAATGGCATTGTACGATGCAAATAATAACCTGATCGATAAAAAAAGGACCTAAGTCGCCTTGAAAGTATTGATCTACGGATACGGAAATCCGGGCAGACAGGATGATGGCCTCGGAAATGCCTTCGTGAACAGGATCCGTGAATGGGTAGCGATCGAAGGACTGCACGATTTTCATTTTGATAGCAATTATCAATTGAATATCGAAGATGCAGAAGCTATTTCCGAAATGGACCTGGTGGTCTTTGCAGATGCTTCCGAAGAAGATATTGAAAGCTTCTGCCTGACAAAGGTTGATGGCACTTCCGGGGCGTCATTCACTACCCATGCGGCATCCCCTGCATATATCGTTAACCTGTGCAGGGACCTTTTCAACAAAACCCCACTGGTATTGTTACTGCATATAAAAGGTTACGAATGGGAGTTCATGGAAGGATTAAGCAGCAAAGCAGGTGTTAACCTGAATGAAGCCCTGCTGTATATGAAAAAGCGCTTGCTCCATCCAGAGAAATTATTTAAACCGGAT
>NPID01002613.1_pt1 | contig 28363 bp, 28 predicted proteins | sample 8637491 | NCBI WGS metagenome assembly NPID01 (sample SAMN07420843, study PRJNA396082) | bioreactor metagenome | isolation source: sample BA6 brine-fed electro-methanogenic bioreactor BA | place: Japan: Kochi | collected 2016-06-14 | reverse complement strand
TGGAGCGGGAAACGAGACTCGAACTCGCGACAACTACCTTGGCAAGGTAGGGCTCTACCAACTGAGCTATTCCCGCTCCGATTTTGCGTGGCCCGTATATGCAAAACACTGGATTCCGTGTCAAGGCTGATGGTCCGCGACAACGCAACTGATTCCCATGAAACACATTAAGTTTTTACTGATGCTTCTGGCGATAAATGCACCATTGCACTGCGGTTCGTTTTTTCTTATCTATGGAATCCAAGACGGGTTCGAGGAAAAGGGGTCAGTCATTAATACCGATGCCGTGGAACGGATCCTGCAGAGAGTCTGGGCCTTCATTGCAGCCGAAGAATGGGACAAGGCCGAGGACCTGCTGGACAAACTCATAACAGCCAAGCCGTGGGACAGGAAACTGCTCCTGAACAAGGCCCATCTCCGCAAGAAGATGTGGCTCGCGTCCGGCGGCGAGGACTACGAGCTTCTCAAGGACGCCACGCACCTCTTCTCCAGGTGTCATCTGCTCACTGGAAGCCCCGAGGCGGGAATAAACACCGCGACACTGCTGCTGATTGCCGGGAACGAGGACGAGGCGTACCAGAAGGCCGCGGAAACAGCCGCCCACTGCAGGTCCGTGATGATGGACAGCGAGAGCGAACCAGACGGCTACCTTCTGGCTGTAATGGGAGAGGCCAACCTGATCAGAGGAAGGCTGGAGGCTGCGGAAGCCTGGTACGATGCGGCCTGTTCCCAGGACGATTCCATAGCGGAGATATTCAAGGAGAACATGAACCTCCTCATCGACCATATCGTTCCCGAGACGAGAAGTATCCTTAAGATTCGGAAGTCTCTCAGGGCGTAAGTTCCCTCTCCACGCTCCAGGCGTCGGGATACCCTCCGCCCCTCAGGATACCTCTGAGTTCAGCCGAAGCCTCCGCTGAATCAAACGCGCCCACCCTTACCTTGTAGTAGCTCCCGATGTGATCGATGAACACCGGTTCCTGAAAAGCTGCCTCAATGGATGCCCTGAGCGACTCCGCGGACTCCGCGGTGGCACAGGCGGCAACCTGAACCGACCACAGTCCTCCGGGTTCCGTGGCCTCTCCCCCTGCGGCGGGAAGAGCTATGGAGGTCACGGGGCCGTATCCGGCGAAGGGATCCCCGGAGTAACCCGGCGGGTCGCCGTATGGATCGGGAACCGCATCGTCCGTTTCCCCGGTGGTGGCAGTTCCGCATGACAGAGCAATAATGAAAAGGATGAACGCTGCTGGTACCCTACACGCCATTGGCATACTCCACATCCTTCAGTACGAGCCCGCAGGCCGGAAGGGACTGGCCCGCAAGGCTTCTGTCCTCATCGGTCAAGATCGAGGACACGGTTCCAGGGGGAACTGCTCCGGACCCAATCCTGAGAAGGGTCCCCGCCCATATCCTGACCACACCCCTGAGGAATCTGTCTGCGGTTATTGTGAAAGTCCACCCCGAACCGCCCTCTTCCACCCTGGCCCTGGTTACATTCATTATCCATGAAGCGTTGCCGCTGCCCTCCTTGGCGAATCCCTTCCATGATCCTTTGCCAACGGAGCGTTCCGCGGCCTCTATCATTGCCTCAGTACTCAGAAGGGACAGTCTGGGCTGGTACTCGAAGCGCCGTCGGAAGGGATCGCGCCTCTTCCCCACGCTGTAGGTGTAGGTCCTGCTCACGGCATCGAACCTGGCATGGAAGTCATCCTCTACCTCCTTCGCTGACAGGAGCGCCGTGGATCGGGGCAGCAGGGCGTTAAGACCCTCTGAAACTCTGCCGAATTCTTCACTGCTCAGGTCAACATGGGCCGGCATGCCGGCGGCGTGCACACCGCTGTCGGTCCTTCCCGCTCCGTGCACCGGGCATCTTCTGTGGCAAAGCTTTTCGATCGTATCCTCCAGGGTTCCCTGGATCGTGGGCTGACCGGGCTGGACCTGCCAGCCCCTGAAATCCGTACCGTCGTAGGCCACCCTGAGCAGCACCCTCATGGATCAGGCCGCCCCCGAGGCGGAAAGCAGGAGGAAACCCCAGGAAGCAACCGCCATCATGGAAGGCAGTACTCCAGGGCATACATCCTGAACGGCCAGTGGTTCAGCCTCCAGGGAATGCTGGAGGGCCGCCGCCAATCGTTCCGTCAATGGAAGGTCCTCCCCGCGGGACCATCCGTCTCCCGCCGCCGCGGCTGATCCTCCTGCCTGGAGCATTGTCCTGGAAAGGGTGGCCGCAGGGGGGAAAGATCCTGCCCCGGCCATTACAGAGGCGATTCCGCCCGGTCCCAGCACCGCTGCGAAGTACAGCCCGGAGGAAACGGCGGCAATCCATTTCAGGGATCTTGCCGCTGTTTCAGGTTCCCCGGCAGCGGAGGACCAGACCAGGAGGGCCAGGGGGGCGAATCCAACTGCAAGAAGGTTCCTGAAGTAACGCCATCGCCGCTCCGCAAGGGCTGCCAGGGGGAAAACGGCAAAAACGGCCAGCCATCTCTGGTGGCACAGGAAGGCGGAAGCGGGTGAGGCCAGCAGCGCCGCAAGGATAAGCACACCCCGTATCATGGTTCCGTTCCTTCGAAATGGGCGGCGAGTCTCTTCTGAACCAGCCTGAACTCTATCGGCGGCGCGGAATGGAACTCAAGCTCCTCACCGGTGACGGGATGTATGAAGCCCAGTGTCTCCGCATGGAGCATCTGGTGGGTGGCAATTCGAACAGCGTCGGAGACCAGTTCCCTGTTCTCCCTTGTTGACGGGTAACCTTTGGGGCTGCAGCCCCCGTACTTACCGTCGGCAATGATGGGGCACTTCTTCACGGATGACATATGCACCCTTATCTGGTGCGTTCGGCCGGTCTCCAGCCTGCATTCGATAAGGCTGGAGAAACCATAGGGAGCTATCACCCTGTAGTTGGTGACCGCCCTTCTTCCGCCCTGTACAACGGCCATCTTCTGACGGTTCCTGGGGTCCCTTCCTATGGGGGCCTCTATCCTGCCCTCCTTCGGTGAGGGTATTCCCCAGCATAGGGCCACATAGCGCCTCTTTACGGTACGCGCGGCCAGCTGCGCGGCCAGGTGACGGTGAGTCTCGTCGCTCTTGGCCGCCATCATCAGACCGGTGGTGTCCTTGTCCAGCCTGTGAACGATACCGGGGCGGAGTTCTCCTGATATGCCCGAAAGGGAACCCCTGCAGTGGAAGAGAAGGGCGTTGACCAGGGTGCCGTTCCTGGTGCTGGCGGTGGGATGCACCACCAGACCGGCATGCTTGTCCACCACAATCAGGTGCCTGTCCTCGTAAACTATGTCCAGGGGAATGTTCTCCGGGACCAGGTCGATAGGCTCAGGGTCGGGTACGCGTACCGCCACGATCTGCCCGTTCCTGAGCCTTGTGGACGGCTTCTCCGGGAAGGTGCCGTCCACGCTCACATGACCGTTCCTGACAAGAGCGCTTATGTAGCTCCTGCTAAGCCCCAGGTCGTCCTGCAGGGCGAGAAAGCTGTCAAGCCTTATACCGGACTCGTCCTCCTCGACCTGATACTCAGGAATGCCCAACCAGTCTATTGCTCCCTGAGGATGAGATGGTAGCCGAACTGGGTCTCTACCACATCGGACATGCCGCCCACGGGGAGGGCGAATGCAGCTTCCTCGAATGCCGGCACCATGGCGCCCCTGCCGAACTCACCCAGCATGCCGCCGTCCTGACCTGAAGGGCAGTCGGAGTATTCTATCGCCGCCTGCACGAAGGTCATTTCGCCGGCCTGTATTCTCTGCTGCAGGTCCCTGATGGACTCGGCGGCTTCCTCCTGGGTTCTGCCGAAGGTCTGGTCAACGGCGCATCCGTCGTAGCATACGAGTATGTGCCTTGCTGTCACGACGCTGGGCGGGGTATCCTCAACCGGTATCTCTGCAGTTCCCACTGTATCGGTGACCTCCGTTGTTTCGTCGGTGGTGGTATCAGCGGCATCGTCGGCAGGTTCTTCCTGGCCGCAGGCCAGCACCAGGGCAAGCGCTGCGAAGAGCCAAAGAGCTTTTTTCATGTCGATCTCCTTTTCTCATGTGATGCGGAAAATGGTTCCGGAGGGGAAATATAGCCTCTTTCACCGGAGTTGACACCGGGAGACCCCGCAACCGATAGTATCGTTGTTATGTTGTTTTGATGCTTTTCTCTCCAGTGCCATTTATAGAATAGCGCAGAAAGGAGGTCCTGACTTGGACCGAGCTTCCTATTTCAGCGACCGGGCAAACGGAATGAAAAGGTCGGTTATCCGAGAACTCCTCAAGCTGACCAACAAGCCGGAGATCATATCCTTCGCAGGGGGCCTGCCGGCGCCGGTGACCTTCCCTGTGGATTACGTCAAGAAAGCAGTGAACAAAGTGCTGGACGAGGAAGCGGGAAAGGCCCTCCAGTACGGAGCCACCGAAGGGGATCCCAGGCTGAAGGGCAAGCTCGCCGAGATCATGATGAAGGACGGCATAGACGCAGACCCGGAGAGGGTCATGGTCACCACCGCCAGTCAGCAGGGCCTTGAACTCATGGCAAAGGTCTTCTTCAACCCCGGCGACACCTGTGTGGTCGGGCTGCCCACATATCTCGGCGGCCTGCAGGCCATCAAGAGCTACGGTGGCGTACCGGTGGGCGTGGAGCTGGATGAGCACGGGATGATCCCGGAGAAGCTTGTGGAGACCCTCGACCGTCTCGAGGCCGAGGGCAGAAGACCCAGGCTCATCTACATAATCCCCGACTTCCAGAACCCCGCCGGCGTAACCATTCCCGCCGAGAGAAGAAGGAAGATCGTGGAGATCGCCAGGGAACGGGAGTACATAATAGTCGAGGACACCCCCTACAGGCAGATCAGGTTCCGGGGCGAACACCAGCCCACCTTCCAGAGCCTGGCACCTGAGCGAGTCCTGAGCCTTTACACCTTCTCAAAGATAATGCTTCCGGGATTCAGGCTCGGCTGGGCCTACGGACCCGACTGGCTGGTTGACAAGATGGTTATGGCGAAACAGTCCATGGACCTCTGCACCCCTCCCTTCAACCAGGCCATCACCTATCACATGCTGGAGGCCGGCGCCCTTGAGGCCGGGCTCAAGGAGACCATCAAGCTCTACCACCACAGGTGCGATCTGATGCTGGCAGAGCTTGAGAAGAACCTGGGAGACACACCAGGCGTCACATGGACCAAGCCCGAGGGGGGCCTTTTCCTCTGGCTTACGGTCCCCGAGGGTGTGAGCACCGACGACATCTTCGAGAAGGCCATTGAGGAGAACGTTGCCTACGTTCCCGGAAGCGCCTTCTTCCCCAACAACGACAACCACCGTTCCATGAGGCTCAACTTCAGCTACTGCGACGACGATAAGATCATCGAGGGCTGCAGAAGGCTGGGCAAGCTGATAAAGGAAGTCCTCTGACCTGTTCCGCTTAATCCGGGGGCGGCAACGCCCCCGGTTCTTTTTTTCATTCCTGGAATTCCCCTATGACCACCCGGCCAAGGAAGAGGTCGGCGTCCCCTCCCCCATCAGGTCTGTGCTCTCCGATAACGTAGTATTCGCCTATGCCCCTCTCGAAGACCGCCGCCGGGATCTGGTCACCCTCCAGGGGGATCGTGACTCCGAAAATCCAGTCTCCACCGGGATCGGCCTGTGCAAGGAGAACGTCTATGTCCTCGGCGGCGAAGCGGTCCCGGGATCCGTCCGCAGTCCAGCCGTGGCAGACGATCCTGCCCTCGCCGTCCTTGAAAAGCCCTGTGAAGCAGGTCTGGTCCCTGTAGTGAACGTCACGCTGCCACGAGACAGAGAGAGCCGGATCAAACCTTGCCAGAAGGCCCCTCAGCTTCATGGTCCCCAGCTGGTCGAAAGCTCCTGCGCAGATGATGTCACCGTTCTCCAGCTCCAGGAACCCGCTGATGACCGTAGTGAACTCGGAACCGGTTTCCAGGAAGGAGCTCCACATTTCGGTACCGTCGCTCTCCAGTCTTGCAACTGCGACTCCGCCCATGAAAGCGTCCTCCTCGAAGCTCAGGAGGAAGGTACCGTCTTCCAGAACACCCATGGAGGTGTCCTCCAGCTGGAGTTCCGCATATGCCGGCAGTGTCCTGAGACCTGTGATCACACCCCTTTCATCAAGTGTGCCGGTGAAGCAGCTCCTTTCGCCGGCTTCATCGATTCCAGTCCCGGAGATGAGGAAAGAACCGTCCTCAAGGGCAACCATGGAAGTCACCGCCACTTCGGGATACCCCTCCAGACCGGTTACCTCGGTTTCGCTTAACAAGACTTCGTCACCTTTGGGCAGTATCATCATGGTGACAGGACCCGGTCCCAGTCTGCTGCCCTTGATGACAGCCAGATCATCGTTCCTGAAGCAGCATTCCAGCCAGTGTTCCAATACTCCTTCATCACTTTCGAGAAGCCTTCTGCCGGTCTCATTGCCGTACAGGTCCATGTCCACGAGACTCCAGCTCCAGCCCATTTCCGACCAGTTGAAGACCACCACCCTGAATCCCTGAAGGTCCCCGGTGATGGTACATTCCACTGGATGGTCGTCCCCGGGCCATGGGATCTCCCTGAATGATCTCCACTGAACTTCGCCGTCTGGAACGCCTGACAGGACAGAGGAGACGATGATTAAACACAGAGACAGCCATTTCTTCATTATGGATCCGCCTTTCCGGGTTAAACATAGTCAACCCGCCCTTTGACATGAAGGCCTCCTTTTAAGAATGTATTGGTTGCACCTTCAGGAAAGGAAAGAACACCAGTGAACTCCCCTGTTGGAAACCTCCTGGAAAGAAAGAGGCTCATAGAGAGGATAGACTCCCTGAACCAGAGGGCTCTCTCCCTCTCCACGGAAAGACCGGCCGAGAGCCTGGATGTTGCAGGCAAGGCCGAAGCCCTGGCACTGGGGGCGGATTATCCCAGGGGAACCGCCACCGCCGCTCATATAGCCGCTCTCTTCCATCTCAGGAGCGGAGACCTGCAGTCCGCGGTGAAGAAGGGCAGGGAATCCCTGGACATCTTCACCGAACTGGAGGACAGGGACGGAATGAGCAGCACGCTGAACACCCTGGGCATCGCCTACAGGAACATCGGGAGCTTTGACAGGGGTCTGGACTGCCTGATGAGATCGCTGAAGATCGAATCGGCAAAGAACAATCTCAGGAACCTGGTGAAGCTGTACGGGAACATCGGTAACATCTTCGACAGCATGGGTCAGTACAGCGATGGTCTGCACTACTACACGAAATGCCTCTCCATCTCCCAGCAGCTCTCCGACGAGAACGCAACCGCCGACGCCCACTCCAACCTGGGCACCTGCTACCACCATCTGGGAGAGTACGAGAAGAGCGCCAAGTACCACAGAAAAGCCCTCAAGATTCGCGAGTCACTGGGTGACGAACACGGCATTTCCATCTGTCTCAACAACCTGGGCATGATATACGAGCAGCAGGGGAAGTACCAGAGAGCCCTGAAATACTATCACAAGTCCCTGGACATCAAGGTCCGGCTGAACATGAAGCTGGAGACGGCCAGGATATGCAACACCATAGGCAACCTCTGCACGATCCTGGGAAATCATGAAGAGGCCTCCGAGTACCTGGAAAGGGGCAGAAGGCTTGCCGGGGAGGTAAAATCCCAGACAGCCATCAGGGAGAACCTTGCATACCTCTCCAGCCTGGCCAGGGCAAAGGGGGACTGGGAGAGAGCCTTCGTGCATCATCTTGCATTCCACAATCTCGACAAGCAGATATTCAACTCTACCAGGATTGCCAGCATGGAGGCCCAGCTGGAGATAATGACCAGCGAACTCTACTCCGCCAACAGGAAGCTGGAGGAGGCCAACGCCAAGCTGAGCACCATGTCAGTAACCGACGGCCTGACGGGGATCAGCAACAGGCGAAGGTTCGAGGAGTTCCTGGGAACCGAATGGAGCAGGTGCATGAGAAGGTCCGCGCCCATTTCCATCATAATGGTGGATATCGACTTCTTCAAGCTCTACAACGACAACTACGGCCACATAACCGGCGACCAGTGCCTGAAAACGGTTGCGGATGCCCTGGCCTCCACCGCCCGGAGATCCACCGACCTGGTTGCCCGTTACGGAGGCGAGGAGTTCGCCATAGTCCTGTCCGACACCGATTCCCGGGGTGCGGTTCAGGTTGCCAGGTCGGCTTCCTGCGCGGTTAGGACCCTGGGCATTCCCCACTCCGCATCCCGGATCTCCGACAGGGTCACGGTAAGTATAGGACTGGCGACGATGGTTCCCGCAGCCCAGGATCCGTGCAGCGACCTTGTCAGCAGAGCTGACAGGGCTCTGTATTTCTCCAAGAGCCATGGCAGGGACAGGATAACCATGTTCGAAAGCTGATAGAACCCCCGGGTCTGTTCATTCCCTGTTCCGGCTGATATGTTCTCCCCAGAAGAATCCAAGCAAACAAAGAGAAGGGAAACCGCAGATGGACCTTTCAACGGTATACATGAGCCTGAAACTTCGCAATCCCTTGATAGTTGGCAGCTCCGGCCTTACCGGCTCAGTGGAGAAAGTGAAGCAATGCGCCGACGCCGGCGCGGGGGCCGTTGTCCTCAAATCTCTCTTCGAGGAGCAGATAGAGGCGGAGCTGGGTCACCTGTCCGGTGACAGATGGTACCCTGAAGCCGCCGACTACATAGACAACTATGGCATGGAGAACGCCCTGGGCAAATACCTGGAACTCCTGGAAGGCTCCAGGAAGGCCACTGACATACCGGTGATACCCAGCATACACTGCTTCGGCACCGGGAAATGGGTGGAGTTCGCCAGGAAGCTCGAGAACGCCGGAGCCTCCGCCATTGAACTCAACGCCTTCATCCTTCCCTCGGATCCCAGGAGGACCGGCAGGGAGAACGAGAACGTCATCCTGGACATCGTAAGCGACATCAAGTCCCAGGTATCCATACCTGTGGCGGTGAAGATCGGCTCCCATTTCTCAAGCATCTCAAGCTTCATCAGAGAACTTGACGGGAACGGCATAGACGGCATTGTCCTCTTCAACAGGTTCTTCAGCATAGACTTCGACATCGAGAACCTGAAGGTAGTCGACGGCTCTCCCTATTCGAGCCCTGAAGAGACCCAGTCGGTACTCAGGTGGACCAGCCTGCTCTCCCCCATGGTCTCCTGCGACCTCTGCTCCACCACCGGCATCCACGACGGCGAAGCCGTGGTGAAGCACCTCCTGGCCGGTGCCAGCGCAGTTCAGGTCTCCTCAGCTCTCTACCTGAACGGTCTTGGGATCATCGCTAAGATGCACGGCTTCCTCGCCGGATGGATGAAGGATCACAACTACGGCTCCATAGATGAATTCAGGGGAAGGCTCTCCGCCTCCAGGTCGGGCAATCCCGCGGAGGTGAGCAGGGTTCAGTTCATGAAGACCTCGGTGAAGGCCAGGGACTAACCCCTCCGGGAGACCAGCCAGCTTCCCGCCGCGGAGAGCAGCAGCCCCGCGGCGAAGTGAAGTGTTGGGGCTTCGTCTATGATCGTGATCGCAAGAACGGTTGCCACCGCGGGTTTCATGAGGAACATGGTGGAGGCGTTTCCGGCTCCCATATTTTTTATCGTGCTGATGTATGCAACATAACCAAGACCACTGACGCCAACGCCGAGATACAGGAATACCGGCAGGTGGTGACCCAGGGGAGCCGGGCTCAGGCTCACTCCGTTGAGAAGGAGCCATGCCGCCAGACCGGCAAGGCCGAAGGCGAAGGATATGGTGTTCACCGTGAAAGGATCTGCCTTCAGGGAGGCCTTTCGGCCAAGGATCGTGTAAATGGAGAAGGCAACCGCCGCAAGCAGTGCGTATACCGTGCCCCTGTCAACTGTCATCGTGTGGACTCCCGTAACGAGGATAAGACCCGCTGAACCTGTTACGAGACCAATGATTCGCCTTCGCCCCAGTTTCTCCCAGCCCAGTGCCCAGGCGAACACCACCACCGTCACCGGGTTGAAGCAGAACACGGCGGCGGCCCTGGCTGCCTGGGTGTGCTTTACCGCCAGCTGCAGAAGGGCCATGCTGAGGAAGGTGTTCAGAAGACCCATCATAGCCAGGATCAGCAGGGACCTGCGGTCGGGTAACGGTCTTCGTTTCGCCGCCATGAATGAGCCCACCACGGCCAGTCCGCAGGTGAACCTCCAGAAGGTGAGTACCATGGGGTCCACGGTTCCCATCAGAGGTTTGCTGAATACCTCCATGGAAGCGAACAGAAGAAGGGTAACTACATAGTTGAGTATGCCCAGTAATGCTCCATGATCAGGGAGGGAGCAGGGCCCCCTCCCTGTCTTTTTCATCAGCGGGATTCCGCCACTATCTCTATGAATCCGTCGGCCTTGAGGCTGGCACCGCCCACAAGGGCTCCATTGACGTCAGGAGACTTCATGATATCCCTGGCGTTGTCCGGCTTCACGCTGCCGCCGTAAATGATCCTCAACGCCGCTGCGAAGTCCTTCCCTGCCTCTTCGGCCACCCATTCCCTTATCAGGGCGTGCATCCTCTGGGCCTCCGACGGGGTGGCGGTCTTGCCTGTTCCTATTGCCCATACGGGCTCGTAGGCGATGACGAGATTGTAGGGAGAGGCGCAGTCCAGACCTTCAAGGGCGGCGCGGATCTGCCCCTTCACCACTTCTTCCGTCCTTCCGGCCTCCCTCTCCTCCAGAAGCTCTCCAACGCAGAGAACGGCGCAGAGCCCGGCGTTCAGCCCGGCTTCCAGTTTTTTTCTCACTATTCCGTCGTTCTCGCCGATAAGGTGTCGCCTCTCGCTGTGCCCGGCCAGGAACCAGGAGCATCCCGCTTCCCGGAGCATCCGGGGGCTTATCTCGCCTGTATATGCGCCCTCCTCCTCCCAGAAGATGTCCTGGGCGCCAAGGGCGATCCCGGCCTTGTCCGCAAGGGGAGCGAAGGACCGCATGAGGGTGAACGGAGCGAAAAGCGCAACATCGGCGCCGAAGTAGTTGATGTTGCATTCGTCCATGGCGGTGAGCCAGTCCATTCCCGATTCGTAGGTTCCGTTCATCTTCCAGTTGGCCCCTACGAAGGGTTTCACACCGTCTATTCTCAGGTGTTCCAGAGCAGGCAGTTCCTCCCCCTGAAGCAGCTTCAGGGAAGCCCCGCCGCCGGTGGACACGTGGGTGATCTGGTCGGCAACTCCTGCTTCCCGAACGGCGCGCATACTGTCACCGCCGCCTACGACCGCGTCTGAACCGAAGCTGGTGGCGTCCGCCATGCAGGCCGCAAGCTTCCTGGTCCCCACATCGAAGGGCGGGACCTCGAAGAGCCCCATGGGCCCGTTCCAGACTATCGTCCTGCTCTCCATCACCGTTTTCCTGAACAGCTCTATCGTCTCGGGCCCTATGTCGAAGCCCGCCATATCCGGTGGAAGCCTGTCATAGGGGTATGCCCTGGCCCCTTTGGTGTCCTGCGGGGATTGGGCACAGACTATGTCCACGGGAAGCAGTATCCTGACCCCTCTGCCCTCGGCGGCCCGGAGTATGTCCCGGGCTGTCTGCACCCGGTCCTCCTCAACTATGCTCTTTCCCGTTTCAAGGCCCATGGCCCTGTAGAAGGTGAACGCCATGGCTCCGCCTACGATGAGGTTGTCGAGCTTGGGAAGGACGTGTTCGATCAGGGCCACCTTGTCGCTTACCTTGACCCCTCCTAGAATGACCGTATAAGGCTTTCTTGGATGGGCAATGAGTTCTCCGAATACCCTGAGCTCCTTTTCCACCAGGAAACCCACGTATCCGCCTCCCAGTATCTCGGGAATGCCCACCATCGAAGCGTGTTCCCTGTGGCTTGTGCCGAATGCGTCGTTGACATAGATGTCAGCAAGGGCAGCAAGGCTTGCGGCGAAGTCCCTGTCGTTGGCTTCCTCCTCGGAATGGAATCTGAGGTTCTCCAGAACGAGTATCTCCCCTGGAGCGAGCCCCGCGGCCATGGCTTCCACCCTTTTGCCGATGCAGTCGTGGGCGAAGATGATCCTGGTCTCGCTTAACATCTCCCTGAGCTTCACGGCTACAGGCTTCATGCTGTACCTGGGATCCGGTTTTCCGTCGGGCCTTCCAAGGTGGGAAGCAAGAACTATGGGCGAGCCCTGCTCGATCAGATGCCTTATGGTCCTCAGCACGGAGCGTATCCTGGTGTCGTCCAGAACGGCCCCGTCCTCGATGGGAACGTTCAGGTCGNNGTAGCCGTACTCGTTGTCGTACCAGGAAAGGACCTTCACCAGCCTGGGACCTATCATCTTGGTTATACCGGCGTCGAAGATGCTGCTGTGGGGATTTCCCACCACATCTGTGGACACCAGCGGCTCCTCGGTATACTGAAGGATGCCCTTGAGGGAGGTTTCAGCAGCCTTTTTCATCGCCGCGTTCACCGCCTCTTCAGTGGCGTCGGAACTGAGGTTGCAGACGAGGTCCACCAGCGAACCGTCGGGCACCGGAACCCTCACCGCCATGCCGTCGAGCTTTCCCTTCAGCCTGGGGATCACCAGGGATACAGCGGCTGCCGCCCCGGTGGTTGTGGGAACCACGTTCATCGCTGCCGCCCTGGCCCTCCTCATGTCGCTGTGGGGAAGGTCCAGGATCCTCTGATCGTTGGTATACGCGTGGATGGTGGTCATTATCCCGGATTCTATTCCGAAGGCGTCGTCCAGTACTTTCGCAACCGGGGCAAGGCAGTTGGTGGTGCAGCTGGCGGTGCTTATGACATGGTGACGCCCGGGGTCGTAGAGGTCGCAGTTCACCCCGTATACAACGGTTATGTCCGCCCCGGGGGAGCCCTTTGCCGGGGCGCTTATCAGTACTTTCTTCGCCCCGGCCTGGATGTGAAGCGCCGCCTTCTCCCTTGTTCTGAAGAAACCGGTGGCCTCCACCACCATGTCAACACCCATTTCCTTCCAGGGGAGCTTGGACGGGTCGGGTTCGCTGAGTACCCTGAAGCTGTCTGCTCCAGCCTGTATCGTGTCACCCTTTACCTCCACTTCACCGGGGAACCTTCCGTGTACCGAATCGTACTTCAGAAGGTGGGCGAGCATACCTGGATCGGTAAGGTCGTTAACCGCTACTACATCTATGTCCTTGTGCTTCAGGGCCTGCCTGTATACCAGCCTGCCTATCCTGCCGAATCCGTTTATCGCTATCTTCGCTGACATGTTTTCCTCCTGTCATCCAAAGAACAGTTCTGCCTTTTCTATCTCTTCCACCGGAACGGTCTTCAGTGTTCCAACGGCCTCGGAGAGATCCGCGGCAACCACCACCGTTCCCCTCAGGGCCGCCATTTTCCGGTTCTCACCGGATTCTGCTATCTCCACGGCCTTGACCCCGAGTCTTGTCCCCAGAACCCTGTCGAAGGCGGAAGGGCTCCCCCCCCTCTGGACATGCCCCAGAACAACGTGTCTGGTCTCCAGGCCGGTCCGGTCCTCTATCTCGTTCTTGAGAACCTCTCCAATACCGATGCCCGTGCCCAGCTGGACATGCCCGAAGGCGTCCTTCTCGGCGGAATGGTAAACGTGCCTGGCCAGGGAGGGATCGATGGCCCCTTCGGCCACCGCAACGATGGCATACCTTCTGCCCTCTTCGTACCGTTTCTGAAGTATCCTGCAGACGTTGTCGGTATCGAACTCCTTCTCCGGGGTAAGGATAACGTGTGCGCCGCCGGCGATACCTCCGTGAAGGGCCATCCAGCCGGCGTGTCTTCCCATGATCTCCACCACCATGACCCTCTCGTGGCTCCTGGCGGTGGTCTTCAACTTGTCCAGGGCTTCCATGACATAGTTGATGGCGGAATCGAAGCCGAAGGTACAGTCGGTGGCGGAAAGGTCGTTGTCAATGGTTTTCGGTACCCCGACAACGGATACTCCCATTCCCGCCAGTATGTCGGCCACACCGAGGGTGTCTTCGCCGCCAACGGCCACTAGAACGTCAATTCCATTGTTATCCAGGGTTTCCTTTATCTTCTCGAAACCGTTCTCTATCTTTCTGGGGTTGGTCCTGGACGAGAAGAGAATGGTTCCGCCCTGGGTATGGATGTCACGTACCGCTTCCCTGTCCAGGGAAACCGTTGCGTTCTCTATGGCTCCCTTCCATCCGCGGAGGAAACCGGTCACCCTGTGACCGCCAGCCTCTGCTTTTACTACTACGCCCCTTATAACAGCGTTCAGACCGGGAGCATCACCGCCACCGGTGAGTATTCCAATGTGCACCGTCTACCTCCTGATCCTTTCCTGAAACCGGCAGGGGGACTCCCCGGCCTGTGTTACACTTGCTGCGAATAGAGCGAACTCCTCCAGGGACAGGGACTGCCCGCCGTCGGAAAGCGCTTTGTCGGGATCCGGATGTACCTCCACCATCACTCCGTCGGCGCCGGCGCCCAGGCCTGCCATGGAGAGGGGAAGGATCAGATCCCTCCGCCCGGCTGCGTGGCAGGGATCCACCACCACCGGCAGCCCTATCGAGTCCCTGGCAAGGGGAATGGAACTCACGTCAAGGGTGGCTCTTGTCCAGTTCTCGAAGGTACGGATCCCCCGTTCGCAGAGGACCACCTGCTCGTTTCCCTCTTTGAGTATGTACTCGGCTGCCAGAAGCCACTCCTCCACGGTTGCCATGAATCCCCTCTTGAGAAGGACCGGCATTCCGCTTCTGCCTATTTCGCTGAGCAGTATGAAATTGTGCATGTTCCGGGCGCCCACCTGAAGCATGTCCACATACTCCCGTGCCACCTCTATCTGCTCAGGTGACATCACCTCCGTGACCACCGGGAGACCGAACTCGTCGCCTGCCCTGCGGAGGATCCTCAGGGCCTCCTGGCCCAGACCCTGGAAGGAATAGGGAGAAGTCCTGGGTTTCCAGGACCCGCCCCTCAGGACTCCTGCGCCCCCGGCGGCTACGGCCTCCGCCGTCCGCATTGCCATATCTTCGTTCTCCACGGAACAGGGTCCTGCGATCAGGACCACTCGGGGGCCTCCGAAGACGGCGTTGCCCACGGTTATCTGCCTGATCTGCATTCTACCCCTTCCCCAGAGTGTTCATGATGTTCCTCACGACCTCCCGCACCGTACTGTCGGAAAGGGGACCGGGATTGTGCCCCATGGCGTTGTTGATCTGCTCCTCCACCCAGTTGGGATTGAACCCGGCATCTATCATGTCCATTAGTTCCGCTCTTGCGTTAAGCAGTTTCACCAGATCCACATCGAGCCTCAGCAGCTCCGACCTGTAGTCCGGCTCTATGTCTTCCTTCCCTATCCGGGAACGGTCGAGTTTGCCTGAAACCGTTCTGGGCAGCCCAAGGACGAACCTGTACTTCCTGGGCATCTTGAAATCTTCGAGGACCCCTGCCAGAAAGCTCCTCAGGTCGGATGCCGAGAGTTCCTCTCCGCCCCTGAGGACCACGTAGGCCACAGGGGCCTCCCCCCTGCCAGGGATATCCTCGCCAACTACGCACACATCCCTCACCGCCGGGTGCTTGAGTATTGCCAGCTCCACTTCGCTGGGGTAGACCTTCAGCCCCGAGGCCTTGATCAGGCCGCCCCTCCTTCCTGTGAAGTAGAGACGCCCCCTCTTTCTGGTGAAGATATCGCCGGTCCTGTACCAGCCCTCCACGAGTATCTCCGAAGCATCGGACCTCTCTCCGAGGTAGCGGTTAACGATGCCCTCGCCTGCCACCCAGAGCTCTCCCCTGCCGTCGCCCTCCACCACTCCGTCGTCGCCCCGGAGCTGTACGCTGTATCCGCTTGCCACCCTTGAAAATCCCTCGACACCAGGTTCGCCGACCAGTACCACCCCCGATGTTTCCGTGCTTCCCCAGACGGGGGTAACCCTTATGCCGGTTCTGCCATGGAAGGACGCCAGGAAACCGTCGGTGACCTTCATGCCCCCGGCCTCCACGATCCTGAGGCTGCTGATATCTGCGTCTTCCCTCCTGACCAGCCTGCTCAGCGAGTCAAGCTGGGGCGGGAGACCCATGAGGAAAGTTACCCTGTGCTCCCTTATCATGCCCAGATGCTCTCTGGGGAAAACGGAAGGTTCCAGAACGGTTGTAGCGCCCAGATAGAGGCCCCTCATGAATATCTCGTGGGGATGGCCGATAACTCCGAAGAGCGACATGAGAACGTCGTCTCCTGTGAGACCAAGTGTTTCGCAGACCGCCGCCGTATTGACCATGAGCTCCCTGTGGGTGCTCACCGCGACCTTGGGCAGACCTGTGGTTCCGCTGGTGACATTCATGTAGAAATCCTCGAAGATGTCCACCTGGGGATTGCCCGCTGTGGAAAGGGCCGGGGAGATTATATCGTTCCTGCTGAAGGGCAGCAGCGTGCTTGCCTTCCATCCCTGGGAGTCCATGCCTTCCCAGCAGAGGATGAACCTTTTGAGCCACCGGGTGAAGACCATTTCCCTGTCTTCGGAAAGCCACCCGGGGTTCAGCCCCATGAATCTGGCCCCGACCTTGGAGACCGCCGTAAAGGCCACGGGCAGCCCGCAGTTCCTCTCGGCCTGAACCCCAACCAGGGTTCCCTTCTCCACGCCTGCATTCTGCAGCCTTGCCGCCAGATGCTCCGAAGCCCGGTGCCACTGGGCGAAGGTAAGGGAGCTCTCTCCGTCGATCAGGGCCGTTTTGTCGGGTATCTCCATGGCCCACTTCTTCAGCAGGCCATGGACCGTAAGGCTTTCTCTAATCAACCTTTTTTCCGCAATCCGGGCAGAACTTGCTTCCCGCCGGAACATCGGCACCGCATTCGCATTTCGTACCGGCTCCGGCCCTGGCTCCACAGCTGGGGCAGAACTTGCTTCCGGCTGGCATTGGCTTGCCGCAGGAGGCACATGCTTCTGCCATGGGTTTGCCGCATTCCGGGCAGAACTTGCCCTCTGGTACGGATTTACCGCAGGAAGGGCAGGCTACCGTGGCCGCGGCTGCGGCTCCGCCGCCTCCGCCCCCTCCTGTATTCCTGTTCATGGCCGCGCCCATCTGATTGGCCATGGCCATTCCCATTCCGAGACCGGCTCCCATTCCAACTCCGGCTCCTGCGGCACCGCCGCCGCCGGCTGTGGCCGCATCTCCCATTGCGGTGGCCGTCTTGAACCTCATGTAGGCGTCGATGTCACCCACCGCCGCCATGGAGCTTCTCTCGTCAATACGCTTCTGAACCTCTTCAGGGGGCGTGATGGCGCTTATGTAGAAATCCACCAGCTGTATGCCGTACTTGCCGAAATCGTCGGCAAAGCGGCTCTTCGCAAGTGTACCTATCTCATCATAGTATGCCGGCAGGTCGAACACAGTTTCTATGGTTTCTCCCAGCAGGTCGGTGAGCCTGCTGATGATCATGTTCTTCAGGAAGCCCTCGATGTCACCGGTGGAGTACCTTCCCTCGGTTCCAACAAGCTTGTTCACGAACAGCTGGCTGTCGGAGACCTTCATGGAGAAGTTGCCGAAGGCTCGAAGCCTTACCATTGCCAGTTCCTTGTCCCTGAACGGAATAGGCTCCTTGGTGCCCCATTTCATGTCGGTGAAGGTCTTCTTGTTCACATAGTAGACCTCTGCCCTGAAGGGTGTACCCTCCCCTGAGAAGGCCATGTCCACCAGACCGGCCAGCAGGGGGATGTTCTGGGTGGTAAGGGTGTGCCGGCCGGGTCCCAGGACGTCCATGGCTTTTCCGTCACGGTAGAAAACGGCCTCCTGGCTCTCGCGCACCACGCACTGGCTGCCCAGCCTGAACTCCCCGGAACCGTTCTCCGGAACCCTGTGAACTATCTCCTTGCCGGAGTTATCAAGGAACTCGATTATCTCAGGCCGCTTGAACATGGATCAACCTCCTAATCGATCGGTGTATTGTTCTGAAGGTCAACCATGAGAGAGCTGCGACCCTCCAGTTTGTGTATGAAGCCGTCGAGGCCTTCCAGTGCCACCTTGAGCGCTTCCTGAATGCCGGTTCCGGAATCCACCGCATTCCCCAGGGCCTGGAAGTCCTCCTGAAGCCTGTCGGCATCTTCGGTAAGACCGCAGTCGAACTCGTAAAGCTTGTCGAGTTCTTCCTCCTGGACCTTGTGCATGTCGAACCAGCCTCTGTAGCCCCTGGAGGCGAAGCGGACCATGTCCGCAGCCTTCTCCAGCCTCTTGGTGAGCCTGTCGAAACCTGAAGCGGCCTGCAGGGCGGCGGGTCCCTTGAGCTCCGCCAGGCCGGAGGTGGCCATCTGGTTCAGCCCCTCGAGCCTGCTGGCCAGCATGGAACGGAAGAGGGCGTCGTTGTCCCTCCTCTCCTCTTTTCTCTTGTAGCCCTTGTATCCCGGAATGATCCTTATGGCCTTTTCCAGGAAGTTGAGTTCTCTGCCTTCGCTCATATTCACCCTCCCAGGCTAGTTACTGAATACTGCAACCATGAATATCATACCTATGCACTGCGATTGCCCGCGTCAATAAGAACTACCTCACCGAATCGATGTTCCTGGCGTGTCCGGCGGCGGTGGTGGCAAAGAGGTGTTCCCCTGAGCCGTCCCCCCTGCTCACGAAAAAAAGGAAGCCCCCGGCGGTGTCCGGTTCCGCAGCAGCATAAAGGGATGCCGCGCCCGGGGAGCAGATAGGCCCCGGGGGCAGCCCCTGGTGCCGGTAGGTGTTGTAGGGGCTCTCAACCTCCAGGTCGCTGTAAAGAAGCCTCTCCCGTACCTCTCCCAGTGCGTACTGAACCGTAGCGCAGCTCTCCAGCCTCATTCCTGTGCGGAGCCTGTTGAGGAAGACTCCGGCTATCCTGTCCCGCTCCACGTCGGCTGCCGCTTCCCGCTCCACTATCGAGGCCAGGATCACACCCTGGAAAGGTGTCAGTCCATGCTCCTCCACAGACTGTTCCCAGCCGCTGTCCATCACCGTCTGACCGGTGGCCACGATCCTGTTGATCACAGCCCAGGCTGGAAGGGTATCGGCGAACTCGTAGGTCTCAGGGTAGAGAAATCCTTCGAGACATGGCACCCCCATGGCCTCCAGGAATTCCGGATCCCCGGCCAGTGCCTGCAGATCCTCCATGGGGAATCCCATCGAATCGGATATGATCCCCAGGCTCTCCTCAAGCCTGAGACCCGGGGGCAGGGTTATCCAGGTGGTGGGCTCCGGAATGACCATTCCGGAGGTAAGGATCTCCAGTATGCCCCTGCTGGTCATGGTGTCCGAAAGCAGGTACCTTCCCGCCAGCAGCGGAGCTTCCCGGAAACTGCGCCTGTATTCGAGAAGGAACATCCACTGGTTCCTTATCATCCCGCTGTCCTGCAGAGCGGATGCGGTCCTTCGTGCGCCCCAGCCCCTCTCCAGGGAGAACTCCCCGGCTCTGCCGGTTCCCGGGGGAGAATTCAGCCAGCTGAAAAGTCCGGCTCCGGCAATGGCAAGGAAAAGGACGATCAATGCAACGATGACGATCTTCTTCATGTCCGCCTTTCGTCCAGATACCTCTGGAGAATGGTGCAAGCAGCAACGGAGTCTACCCTTCCCCTCCTGTCACGTCCGCCTCTGAGGGCAGCCGCCGAAGCGGTGGATCCGGCTTCATTCACGGTTTCGACCTCATAACCCGCGCTCCTGATACGGGCGGCCAGGGCCTCCACCTCCCCGCACAGTTCAGTGGTCTTGCCCAGAGCCGAGAGGGGCAGTCCCAGAATGACCAGCAGTTCCCCATGCCTGCCCGAGAGTTCCTTAAGTCTTTGGATTATATCATCCCACCCGCCCAGAACAGGCTCTCCAGGAAGGATCAGCCCTTCAAGCTGTATGGCGGTGCCGGTCCTCTTCCTTCCGTAGTCAAGGGCAACCATGGTCATCAGAACACCCTTTTCCTCAGGTTGTCCATCCCGGCTCTGTACATCACCGCGCTGACGAGCCCTCCCACAGGTATCATCAGCAGCACGATGGAGTACCAGACGGGTTCAGCAAGCATGGCTTCGGTGAAGTTGTCGGTCATGTACCTTCTGGTAACCACGGAGAGAACGGTAACGATGAAGAGAACGAAGGCCACGGAAACGAAGGCCGTGATGATGCCTCCCTGGCCGCTGGAGAGTCCCACCGCGCTCCCTGCGCCCTTCCTGAGGAAAAGGCAGCCCATCGATATGTTCACGGTGGAGAGAACGAAGGCGGTTATGAAGATGCAGGCCACCGACTCTATCTGAAGGAGGGTTCCCGCGCCGATGCTCCTGCTGGAGAGCCATGCCAGGAAGCTGGCGGGTATCACGGAAAGAAGGAGGGTCTGGGTCCATTTGGACCTGTATAGAAGCTTCCTTCCCCCAGGGAGCTGAATCATGGAATGGAAACCCGGAGCCTCCATGCTGGGGGCTGGAAAGGCGAACCTGACCATCATCGTCGCTGTGACGAAGGCGCTGAAGGAAATATTGATGAACACACCCACGGCAAGCCAGTAGGGGTTCCCGAAGTCTATGGGGAACCTGCTGAGGTTGATCACATAGATGCTGAACATCCCCGCCAGTATTCCAAGCTGGCTCCACTGCACCGGATCCCTGAGAAATACCAGGAGGTCCTTCTGAAATACCGTGGAAGCCCTTCCGCCACCCCTGAAAAAAAGTGGGGACTGATACCTTGCGGAGATGGAGGCGGACCGGTTCCAGGCTTCGAGGTACTTCCAGGAGGCCAGGAAAACGGCCGACGCGGCAAGCAACAGTGACTGGGCGACAAGAAGCAGACCGGAGGACACGCTTCCCTGGACCATGGCCCTGAGGAAAAGGGCATGGGGCCAGTAGCCCCCTGTCTGTCCTGGGAGTCCTGAAACGAACTGCTGAAGACCACCCAGCTGCATCCCCGGTACCTCCTCTATCACAAGCTGGTCGCTGGTCCCGCTGGCGAAGAAGAAGAGGGCTCCGCTTCCTGCGATCATGACAATGCCTCCGAACAGCTTCCAGCCGGTCATTCCACCCAGTCTGGACAGCAGCACGGTTACCATGGTGCCCATGGAGACCCAGGCCAGCAGCATGAAGGGGTAGAGTATGAACCCGGCGGAGGGATGGACTTCGGTAAAGGCAAGCCCCCTGGTGAAGGCCAGCAGTATGGGATAGCCCATGAGGAGCATCGTCCACCCTGCGTTGAACCAGCTCTCGAGAACCGCGGACACCGCAAGTGAACGATGATTCGCGGAAGAGGCAAGCAGCAGTGTCACCCTGGGAGACCTGTAGAGTGAGCTGTTCCCGGTTATGAGTGAACTGACGCCAACGAAAACCCCGAAGGCAAGAAGAGCCATGCCGAACAGCCTTGAAGCCAGCGCGGTGCCGAAACCGTAGAGGTCCTGGTCCAGGGAAGCCAGGTAGCCGAAAAGCACCAGGAAAAGGTGATAGAACACATAAGCCATGACCCCAAGGGTCACAACCCCTGCAATGAGCTTCAGCCTGTTGCTCTTCCATTCCTCGGCCACTCCGCCGGCAAAACCCCGGAGCTGCATTGAGAGCAGAATTGATAAATGACCAAGCATAACTGGAACATATGAAAATACCGGGAGCGCATCACATGATCGGCAGGAAGCCGGAACCGGAGTCAGGTCTCAAATGCATTGCTGCGGCTTTCAGCGTTCGGTGAACTCCGCCCAGTCCAGGCCCATGAGCAAAACTCTCAGATGACAGTCCATTTCAACCAGCGGTTCAGCTGCTTCCTCTCTCTCCAGAAGCCTGCTGTGGGTTTCCAGAGCCGTGGTTCTTATCCTGTCAAGCTCGTTCCTGGCCACCCGCAGCATGTGCATGGCATTCATAGCCTCCTGGATCACGCCCGAGGCCTCCTCCGACTGCTGGTACCACTGATAGAAAACCTGGGGCACTTCATACCAGTCAGGGGGACTGTGCCAGTCCATCATGCTCTGGCAGGCGGTGCGCCACACCGCTGTCAAATAGGTCAGATCGCTCTCCATGACGGCCCGGTCGAGATCCTGCACAGTGGTCTGAGCGTACTCCCAGAGCCTGTAGTTCTTCTCTTTCTCCTCAAGAAGATCACGAAGGGCAATCATGGCTGCGTCACTGGGCAGCCCGAGGACTGTCACTGTTACAGAGTGTCTTTTTCTGAGTTCGATGATCTCAGCCCCAAGGGAAGAGAGGGAGTTCTCCAGGTTATCTATGTTTCTTCGGGCCAGAGAATACTCTCCGTCATCCAGATGCTGAGATATCGTATCATAAAGCCCCTGAACGTTCTGGACCCCGAACCTGAGACGGTCAACCGCAGGGGCATCACCCTCCAGAACGATATTGGCCGTTACCAGTGAAGACCGGTCGACCTCATCCTCAAGGGGATACTGGGCGATATCGGATGCTACCGCTTCTGTCTCTACCTCCTCAAGGCCCATGAAATCCATCAGGCAGCCGTTCATATCCCTGAGTGCCTGTGTATACTCCTCAATCAGTGACTCCGGCACTTCATCAGCAGTGCTGTACTGAAGGAACTGGAGACTGCACTGGACCATGCGATCAGAGATGAGCACATATTCTTCGCTTCTATCCCAGGCCATGAAGTCCTCATGCGCTGTGACCTCCCCTGTTTCGGAATAGCTCAGCCAGCCTTCAGTGAACATCCTCTGATAAAGCAGGTTATAAGTAGCGATCTCAAAGCGATACTCATCACTCCAGCCCAGCAGCAGCATAAGAGACAAACAGCAGATCAACAGTAACCTCCCGGCATGGAAACATGATCTGAACCTGAATCAGACAGTGACGATCCTTGTGATCTCACCAAAGAAAACTATGTGATAATCCTTCTCCGGATACGCGCGTTCTCCGGCATCGGTAAGGAAACCGCCGGGATCCATGGTCTGCCGGTACATCTTCCTGCACTCAAGTATGAGGTCTGCCTCGTTGTAACCTGGTGAGAGTATCGTTCCGGAAGGCTTCAGTGTAAGACCGGTCTCCGCCAGCTTGTCACGATCCCGCCCGGATACCGTTCCCAGATGCTGAAGGTCCTTCCTGAAGCTTTCCGGGAAGGCGCACAGGGTGAAACAGTCGGAACTGTCAAGGTACTTCAGCGTGTGTCTCTGGGGCCTGACAACGATCTGGGCGAAGGGTCTGTTCCACATGCATCCGATGGAGCCCCAGGCCACGGTCATCATGTTGCAGTCCGCCATCGTTCCGGAAGTGAGGAGGAGCCAGCGGTTCATCCAAAGGTCAACCGGCCTGGCCACGAACTCTTCAGGCTTAAGTTCCTTCATGGTTATCATTTCCTTTCAGCAGCGAGTTCAGGACCCGGCTCAGCCCCTGAATGTCAAAGGGTTTCTGCAGGAATCCGCCAATACCTATGTCCATGAGCTCTCTGGTGTCCTCGGAGCCGATGAAGCCGCTGGACAGTATCACCGGAAGTCCGGGGTCCATTTCCCTGAGAATGGAGAAGGTCTGCCTTCCGTTAAGGTCGGGCATGTTAAGGTCAAGTATGGCGCAGTCTATACTGAATGCGGCGTTCCTCACCAGCTCCACCGCCTGGCATCCGTCGGATGCCCGGAGGACCCTGTGCCCGATGGAGTTCAGCATCTCCTCAACTGTATCCAGGACCCATGGATCGTCATCCACCACCATGATCACCGATCCCGCAGAATCACCGGGATCAGTTCCGCATTCATCCTCCTGGGGATCAGGATCCGGGGCTACCGGGAATGAGACCGTTACTGAACCCTCACCCCTGGACGGGTAGTCCACTTCTATTGAACCCAGATTGTTCAGTATAAGTTCCAGGGCATCGGCCATGCCCAGCCCCCTCCCCGAATCTCCAGTGTGGAAACAGGAGCCGAAGATGGTGTTGAGCGTATCCCTGTCCAGGCCACATCCTCTGTCCCTGACCTCGATCAGGACCCTGCCCTCCTCTTCCTGGTGCCGGAGGGATATTCCTATGGTTCCGCTGCCTGAGCATGTGATCTCCGAAGAGTTGGCGATCATGTTGATCACCAGGCGGATGATCTGGGAAACATCTCCCCTTACCGGCGGGACCTCATCCAGATCGAACTCCAGCACCGCCCTTTTCTCAGGGGCAAGCCGCATCATCTTCTCGGTTTCCGAGATGATCCTCTTCAGGTTCAGCGTCTCCATCACCATATCCCCCCTGCCGATGTAGGAGAGCATCTGATAGGTGAGTGAAGAGGCGTTCCGAACGGCCTTCCTTATCCTCGCGAGCCTCTCAGCAATCTCCTGGCCGACCCCGTGACCGGACAGGATCATATCCACGTTGCCGCCTATGGTGAGAAGAAGGTTGTTCAGGTCGTTGGCTATGCCGCCGGTAAGGACCTTCAGCCCTTCAAGGTGCTGTATGTGCTGTATTCTCCACTCAAGTTCAAGGCTTTCCCTGGGAGCCACTTCCCAGGAGTCTTCAGGTGGTCTGTCGGCCTTCACAGTCTGAAAAGGATCCTTTCATCGTTGAACATCCTCACCGTGAGCAGAATGAGGACCGCGGAGAGCACCAGACTGGAAGCGCCGGCAAAAAGTGTCTGATCCCAGGTGGAGGCGTCCATGAATATCTGCTTCATCACCGTAAGGGAGCTGAAAACTGGAACGAGGCACATCCAGCGGGGAGGCACGTCACCGGACTGCATGGTAGTAGTTCCTATCACCATAACGGCTATGTAAACCGGGGTGATCATTCCCTGTCCTTCCTTAACGTTCCTGGCGATGGTGGAAACAGTCATGACCACGCTTGCCACCAGTATCGCCAGCGGTATCACCACCACAGCGAACTGAAGGAGGTCCGCCGCGGTCATCGCGTACCCCCCGGGCACCTCTCCCGGACCGCTGAAAAGGCCGATTATCTGTCTGGAGGCTATCTTCAGACCTGCCATCGAACTCAGAGCGCCGACTATGGCCGCCACCATTACCGAAAGCATCTTGCCCATCACGATTGATATTCTTCCGACCCTGTTCACCAGGAGAGTTGCCAGGGTTCCCCGCTCCTTCTCACCGGCAACGGTGTCCAGACCAACCTTCATGGCGTTGGCGAAAAGGTAAATCACGATGAAGAACGGGACCATCATACCAATGATCTTGCCCATGAGGTCCCCCTCCCTGGCCAGATCGTACATCCCCGGATCACCGCCTGAGTTGAGGCTGACAGCTGTGAGTATCCCGGGGGGAAGCCCGTAGCCGGCCACCCTTTCCCTGACAAGGAAATCGTTCACCGCTCCTGCGATCAGGGTTATCTCCTCCATGGCGGTCCTGGAGTAATCGGATGTGGAATTATGAAAAACGGCCACATCTCCTGGAAAGTCCTCTCCTGGCAGCAACACGACCAGCTCCAGCTCCCTGGAGGAGACCAGGGCCTTCGCCGAGTCCTGTTCTCCTTCCTCAAGCAGCAAGACCCTGAAATCAGCGGATTCCAGGGCGGAGAGCATCCGGGTGGCTTCCAGGGATGGATCGTGTGGCATGAGGACCGCCACCCCCGGTGTGAAGCCCTCTATGTCGGCCATCCTTGACCGGTTGGCCCTGCCCATGAAGGTGTAGATAAGCGGAAGCATGACCATGGGTATCACCACCAGGAACATGATGAGTTTCCTGTCGGTGAATATCCTCCTGAGTTCCTTGCCCAGGATTATCGCGAAATCACCCTTCATCGCTGGACACTCCGGAAAGGATGTGACCGAAGAAAACCTCTTCCAGGTTACCCCCGGGAGCGATCTCCTGGAGCGTGCCCTCAGCCTTCATCACCCCTCCGGCGATGATGCCGAATCGGCTGCATAGCTTCTCGGCAACTGTCATCATGTGGGTGGAAAGGACTATGGTCTTCCCCGCATCAGCCTTTTTCCTGAGGAAATCGGTCACCGCCTTGGAAGTTATCACGTCAAGACCGTTGGTGGGCTCATCGAAAATTATCACCTCCGGGTCGTGTATCAGGCTCACGGCGATGGCTGTCTTCTGCTTCATGCCCGTGGAAAGGTCGTCGATCCGCCTTCCGGCGAAATCCTCCATCTGAAGTTCAGAAAAAAGGGCCTTTCTTCTCTCCCGGACCACCTCCCCGGGAACCCGGTTGAGTCGGCCGAACCAGTCGGTGAGATACTCCGGGGTGAAATAGCCGTCGAGCTTCATGTCAGATGTGAGAAAACCAATCCTCGACCTGAAGCTCTCTCCTTGCTCCAGCACGCTAATGTGGTCGATCCACGCGTTCCCGGCGGTAGGCTTCAGAAGGGTGGAGAGGCATCTGAGGGTGGTTGTCTTTCCAGCCCCGTTGGGACCAAGGAGACCGTATATCTCACCGGGCATCGTGTGGAAGGAAAGATCATTGACCGCAACGGTCTTCCTGCCACCCCTGCCCGGGAAGACCTTGGTGAGACCCTCAACCCTGAGCATCCGCTATCCTGTCAATGAAAGAGGTGAGGTCCGCCCGAGTCCTGAGCCCGGTATCCTGGGCCAGGGGCATGTCCGGGAATCTTTCCGCAAGCCCGGAGGCGAACATCCCGGTTCCGTTCCTGCGAAGGATGCCCCCTTCATGAAGCCTTGCCGAACCCACGCCGCACGAGGGTGAGCCTGATTTCAGAACGAAACCCCCGAGTCCCGATACGCGGCTCTCCCGCAACCTGTTGTCAACCCATTCCATAAGCTGCCCGGTAAGGTCCCTTCCGGTTCCCACAGTGATGAGTCTGGTCTCACCGGAAATTATGAAAAGGTCCATGGGCTCCCTGGGAACGGGCATGCCGCACTCGTGCTCGGGGCAGAATGGCACGAGCCTGGCTCTGGAGCCCAGTTCCTGAATGAGGTCCCTTCGCAGGCATGATGATCCGTCGTACCTTACGCACATTCCCAGAAGGCAGCCGCTGATCCCGATCTCCAGACCGTGGTGGCTCATTCCAGGGGAACTAGACCGGAAAGAATGGTATTCCCGTTGGGCTCGTCGATGCGTACCGGCCTTCCGTCATCATAATCGCAGCAGTGTATCCTGTACTTGACCAGCCTGTCCTTCTCCACGCGATAGCGGGTAAGGATGAAGCAGTCCTCGGTGGAGGACGACCTCTGGAAGGAAGGGGCGTACTCCCTGGTCTCCCCTGTTCCGGCTATCTCCAGCACGAACCTGTGGGAGTCCTTGAGCCCGGGGAGGGGGTGGCCGCGGAACTCCACGGAACCGGGATCAAGCCTTCTGAGAACTGAGCCGTCGGGAAGTATCCATTTTCCCCCGGGCTCTTCCGGCCTCTCTCCGTGGAAGACCACCGTGGGATAATCATCGGGGAAACCCGACATGTCTTCCAGGGGCTCGGTGAGATCCTCGACTTCCCTGTCAGTCTCCCCGCAGCTCTGGCAGAACCAGAACGCAAGGGCGCCGCTCCTGTAAAACCTGGCTGTCCAGAGGTGTCTGCCGCCTTCACAACCCATTGTGCTAACCCCTTACCCTGCTGATTGACAAGACATTGCCGCCGGTTTCCCAGGGAAACCCGTCCATATGGCGTAATATACCCCGAACGCCGCTGAAAGCAGTAGCTCCCTTATGACAGGGATGGTTCCCGGCGGGGGGACAGGTTTTCCAGAGGGCAGAAACATTGCTATGTTACCCGGTGGAAAGCGAAGGAGGAAACCCGNNTCCTTCCCCATCCCGAGGGGGGCTACTACCGCGAGTTCTACCGGTCAGGGCATTCCCTGGGACCAGGGGCCCTCCCCCGTGGCTATTCAGGTGAACGCAGCCTGGGTTCCATTATTTACTACATGCTCACCAGGAACGATTTCTCAGCCCTCCACAGGCTCCCCGGCGACGAGACCTGGCACTTCCATTTCGGCTCCGCCTTCCTCCTCCACCTCATCAGCCCCGATGGAGTTTACAGCAAGGTCAGGCTTGGTCTCGATGTCCATGTGGGCGAAGTTCCCTGCTACACCGTCCCCGGAGGGTTCTTCTTCGGAGCCGAGGTGGCAGAGGAGAACTCCTTTGCCCTGGCGTCATGCACCGTGATGCCCGGTTTCTCCTTTGAAGACCTCACCATGCCGGAAAGGAACGAACTCATCGGTATGTTTCCGGACCTTACAAATGAGATAATGCACCTCACCAGGGAAACGAAGCCATGAAAGAATTTGAAGAGGTAATCCTCGACGACGGCAACTGCTTCGCCTGCGGCACCGGAAATCCCGTGGGACTCAGGCTGAAGTTCAGCATCGAGCCGAATTCCGGAAGGGCGGTATCGAAAACGGTGATAGCCGAGCACTTCAACGGATGGTTCGCTGCGGTCCACGGCGGCATCATTACCACGCTGATGGACGAAACCATGGTGTACGCCTGCACTTCCTTAGGCTGGATGACCGTAACCGGGACCATCGAGGTCAAGTTCCACAAACCTGTTCCCACCGAGAAGCCCATCGTCATCACCGGGGAGGTGGAGGAGAACCGGGGGCGGTCCATCACCACCCGGAGCAGGATCGAAAGGAACGGCGAGGTGCTGGCAACCGCCAGGGCGGTAAT
>NPID01001267.1_pt2 | contig 28371 bp, 26 predicted proteins | sample 8637491 | NCBI WGS metagenome assembly NPID01 (sample SAMN07420843, study PRJNA396082) | bioreactor metagenome | isolation source: sample BA6 brine-fed electro-methanogenic bioreactor BA | place: Japan: Kochi | collected 2016-06-14 | reverse complement strand
AACAGTCTTTGGGGAATCCACCACAGATAGAAGACCATGCCGAAAAGCTCCACCAGAGATTGGAAAACGACCACGACGGCAGCAGCCTCCCATCCAGCCGGCAGAGCGACCGCCAGGGGGAGGACCACAAAGGAGTTGCGTGTTCCCAGGCTGAAGGCGAGTGTTCGACCGACCGCGGCCGGCAATTTGAACATCCGTGAGAGCGCCTTAGCGAGCAGCCCTGCGGCGAACAAAAAACCTACATATAGCCAAAAGACGTGCGCGAGAACCGGCAATGATGCAAGCACTATGCTCACCTTGGCTGCGGCAATCATGCCGACGACCAGCGCCAGCAGCGGCACGGGCCACCAGGCAAGCCGTTGCTGAAAAACAGTCCTTTCGGGGCGCCTTGCGATCCAGCGTTGGGTAAGCGCCGCCAAGGCCAGCGGCAGCAGAATCAGCCCGACCAGGGCCGGCAGCAGATCTGCCGGGGTCAAGCCCTGGCTACCTTCGGCGCCGAGAAACAGCCAGAGAAAGACGGGAAGCAGGAGCAGTTGAGCCAGCAGATTGATAGGGGTGACGGTGATCGCCCGCAAGGTGTCGCCGCCACCCAGCTTGGTGAAGGTGATAAACCAGTCTGTGCAGGGGACAAGCAGGACCAGAAGCACCCCGAGGCGAAGAGCTGGATCGTCGGGGAACCACCGGAGCATGAGTGCGACGAGAAGGGGTATCAGCACAAAATTGCCTATCAGAACGGCGGCTATAAAGCGATCATCGCGAAAGGCCGCGGGCAGGTGCCAGAGCGGTACCTGGACGAAGGTAGAGAACAGCAGAAAAGCCAGCACTGGCCACAGAAGCGTGTCGAGCAGGGGGGCAGCGCTCGGCGCCACCACCCCCAGGCCAAGGCCGAAGATGATGACAAAAAGATAGATCCATACCTGATGTCGTTCAAGGGTGAGATGGGTCATGGGAAGCAAGACAGCACAGGTGTGTCCAAGAAATCGCCTTCATGAGAATGGTCGGGGGTTGAAATCGCGCGCTAGTGTTCTTCCGCTCCGCGACCCTTGTTCTCCGGAATGCGGTTCACACTTACAAAAACCAGAAAAACAGGACATGAGAGAAAAAATGGTGAGTCATCACGCCTTAAGCGCCAGAATTCGTCGAGCCCCGTTGAGGACGATTATTCCCACAATGGTACCGATAATCAGATCCGGGTAGCTGGACCCAGTCCATGCAACCAAGGCACCTGCGGTGATAACACCCATGTTGATCACCACATCATTAGCCGAGAATATCCAGCTTGCTTTCATGTGTGCGCCGCCCTCGCGGTGCTTGGAGATCAACAGCAGACAAGCGATGTTGGCGATCAATGCGATAAAAGCGATGCCCATCATCATCAGCGATTCTGGCTTACTACCGAATACAAAGCGTCTCCCCACCTCTACGAGTACGCCAAAAGCCAAGATAAGTTGAAGCACACCTGCAAGATGCGCGGCACGCACCTGCATCTTCGCACTGTGCCCTACGGCATACAGAGCAAGGCCATAGACAGCCGCATCGGCAAACATGTCCAGGGAATCTGCAATCAGGCCGGCAGATTGGGCGATCATTCCGGCAGTCATTTCCACCACAAACATGAGTGCATTGATCCCGAGCAACAGCCGCAAAACGCCTGATTCCTGGGTGGCAGAGATCTTTGAGTTTTCAGCGGCCTTGATCGTCTCGGGGTCGGCAGCGACAGTTTCCTGAAGAGAGGCGCCTAACCCTAAGGTCGCCAGTTTCGCGGAAATGGGCTCAACCGCACCGTCATGAACGACCTTCAATCGGCGGTTCGACAAGTCAAAAGAGAGCGCTCGAATCTGATCAATGCCGTTTAGCGCCAAGCGGACCATCCGCTCTTCTGACGGACAATCCATTTTCGGCACAACATAAGTGCTGACCGATCCCCTTGGTGTGTCGGAAGAGATCGGGATATCGGTATCTTCTGGAGGCGTTGCCTCGCAGCCACATGGGCCGTTACGGTCATTGCTCACGATACTGCTCCTGTTGACCAGAATTGAAGCTTTTGAAAACCGCCAGCGACAAAAAAGCCGTTTGTTCTCCAGCGTAGTTCCTATCTTCTCTTCTCCGCCATGAACCGATGCCCTTCCAGCAGGACAGAGGCTAGGCGTGCGTCGGCGAGACTATAATAAACCATCTTTCCTTCTTTGCGGCAGCGAACCAGCCCGGAGGTCCGCAATAATCTAAGCTGATGCGAGACAGCCGAGAGAGTGGAGCCGAGAAGCGCCGCCAGATCGCAGACGCACATTTCGGTCATTGCAAGCGCCTGCAGCAGACGCAGCCGCGTCGGGTCGCCGAGGAGTTTATAGAGCCCAGCCTGGACTGCTATATCCTCTGCCTTTGGCATCTTTCGCCGAACCTCTGCCAAACGCTCCTCATGGATAACAGTGACTTGACAAACGTCTCGATTCATGGCAATCCTTCGGCATAGTTGAATGGTTCTACAAGTGTTTTGATAATGAATCGAATCCCTCCGCTTGTCAAGGGTTGAGCCGAACATGATTCCTGCACCGCGTCAGCCCTCAACCAAGATTTCCCTCCCCGCTCTGGGGTTGATTTTGTCCTGCATCCTGCTGGCCATCATCCTCGGCCTGGTAACTTGGCGTAACCTGGACCGGGAAGAGCGCCTGATGGAAAATTTCCTGTGCAAAGAGGGTCAGACCCTCATTCGGGCCATTGAAGCAGGCGCGCGAACCACCATGATGATGGGTTCTCAAAGTGCCAATCTGAAGACCTTGGTCAGGGAAACAGCACAGGAGGAAACCGTTGCCTATATCCTCATCATCGATGAACACGGGCAGGTCAACGCAGCCGCGGGCAACCTCCCCTCCTCGATGCAGAATTTACCTGTCGCTCAGGCGATCTCCGGAGAAAATCCCTTGACCCGCCTGACTCGACTCGTACCGGATCAAACGGTCTTCGAAGTGGCCAGAGAATTCAACCCGGTTGCGGGAACCGCTTCCGGTGGCCGGATGCGAGGTCGTTGGCAGCAGTGGTGCACCATGGGGAGTATGGGAGACGGGGCCGCCTGCCGGCAAGCGATCTTTGTCGGCCTCTACACCCGGGAGTTCGAAGCTGCCCGCCGGGAAGACGTCAAGCAGAGTCTGATCATGGGCGGCGTCCTGCTGCTGTTCGGTGCCGGTGGCTTCTATTTCCTGTTCCTGTCGCAGGAGTCGCGGGTCGCCCAGCGCACGCTGGAAAATATGGAACTCTACACCCGCAATGTCATCGAGAGCATGCCGGCTGGGCTGATCACGCTGGACGAACAGGGACGCATCACTTCCCTGAACGAAAAAGCCCGGGAGATCTTCGGCCGTCCTGAAGAAAATTTTGAGGGCAAGTCTCTGGACGCCCTGGCTGGAGAAGGGGGGTGCGATATCGGCCCCCTGCTCCGCGAAGGGCGCGAGTTCATCGACCGGCCGATGGAATGCCGGGCGGTAGGCGGCGAGAACATCCCGGTGACGGTGAGCGCCTCGCGCCTGCGCGATCGCGAGGGCGCCCCCCTTGGCCGAGTGCTGATCGTTCGCGACATGCGCGAGATCCGCGCCATGGAAGAGGCTCTGGAGCGCTCGCGCCGGATGGCGGCCCTGGGGCGCATGGCGGCCGGCATTGCCCATGAAATCCGCAACCCCTTAGGGACCCTGCGCGGCTTCGCGCAGTTTTTTCGCCGCCGCCCCGACGAGGATGCCGCCGCCCGCGAATACGCCGATCTCATGGTCGGGGAGGTTGACCGGCTCAATCGCACGGTCTCCGCTCTGCTGCAGTTTTCCCGACCTCGCGAGCCGGAATTCGCCGGTGTCGAGTTGGGCGAGCTTCTGCAACGGACCGCCCGTCTGATGGAAGAAGACGTGGCGGCGCACCAGGTCGTCTTAAAAGTTGATCAGCCCGCTGAGCCCGTGGTCTTTTCGGCGGACCCCGACCTGTTGACCCAGGTGTTGATCAACCTGCTGCAGAACGGCCTTGCCGCTACGCAGGAAGACGGTAAAATCCGACTGGGCGGCTCTCGTGAGAACCAGGAGATCCGTCTGTGGGTGCAAGATTCAGGCAGAGGGATGACAGCCGAGGAGCGCGAGCGGATGTTCGATCCCTTCTACACCACCCGCAAAGAAGGCACCGGTCTCGGCCTGGCCGTGGTTCAGCAGATCATCGAGCAACACCGCGGACGAATCGAGGTGGAAAGCGCCCCGGGAGAGGGAACCCGGGTCGAAGTTATCCTGCCTGCTGGAGAGGTCGATGACAAAGTATAAGCATACGATTCTCGTTGTGGATGACGATACCGCGCACCGCACCATGCTCAAGGCGCATCTGGGCGCCGAAGGACACGAGGTGGTTGAGGCGGACGATGGCGATGTGGCCGTGCATCTGGTGAAGGAGCGCGAGATCGACCTGGTGCTTCTCGATCTCAAAATGCAACGCATGGGGGGCATGGAGGCGCTGCAGGCGATCCGTGAGATCAATTCCGCCCTGCCGGTGATCATCCTGACCGCCTTCTCCTCGGTGGAATCCGCCGTCGAGGCGATGAAGAAGGGCGCTTTCGATTACCTGACCAAGCCGGTGGATGCTGAAGAGCTTGCGCTCACGGTGGCCCGCGTCCTCGACTTCGACCGCCTGCAGCGCGAGAACGCGGCCCTCAGGGAGCGCCTCGGCGAGAAGTTCGACTTCGGACGGATCATTGGGGGCAGCCGACCCATGCGCGACCTGTACGAAACCCTGGCCCTGGTCGCCCCGAGCGATGCCACCGTGCTTATCACAGGCGAGTCGGGGACCGGCAAGGAACTGATCGCCAACGCCGTCCACCAGAACAGCCCGCGGGCGGCAGGGCCGTTCATCAAGGTCAACTGCGCCGCCCTGCACGAGAACCTGCTCGAGAGCGAGCTCTTCGGCCACGAGAAGGGGGCCTTCACCGGCGCCGGCGAGCGGCGCCAGGGCCGTTTCGAGCTGGCGGACAAGGGGACGCTGTTTCTCGATGAGATCGGCGACATGAGCCCCACCACCCAGGCCAAGATCCTGCGGGTATTACAGGACGGAGAGTTCGAACGGCTGGGCGGCACGAAAACCCTCAAAGTCGATGTCCGCGTCGTGGCCGCCACCCACAAGGACCTGAGCAGGATGGTCGAGGAGGGCGCCTTCCGTCAGGATATCTTCTTCCGCCTGAGCGTGGTGCCGCTGCACCTGCCCGCTCTGCGCGAGCGCCCCGAGGATATTCCCCTGCTGGCGGAGCATTTTCTTAAGCAGTACAGCGCCAAGAACCGCAAGGACATCCGCTCCTTCCAGAGCGAAGCCCTGGAGGCGCTGATCGCCTTCGACTGGCCCGGCAATATCCGCGAGTTGGAGAATGCCATCGAAAGAGCGGTGATCCTCTGCCCCGGCGAGCAGATCACCCTGCGCGAGCTCCCCCCGGCGCTCCGCCAGGCGGCCGAAACCGCGGAACGACCGGCTGTCCCCCGTCCCGGCATGACCCTCAAGGAGATGGAAAAGGAAATGATCCTCTCCACCCTCCGAAAGGTCGAGGGCAACCGCACCCGCGCCGCGGAAATCCTCGGCGTTTCCCGCCAGACCCTGCAGAACAAACTGAAGGACTACGATCACCAGGATCAAGGCGACTGAACCGACAAATTTTTTGACGATTTCCCCTTCCTCTCATCCTTCCCGCCGCCAAAATTTTTTACACTTAGATTCATGTCAAATCGAACGACTTCTGCAAAATCAACAACTTATCAGCCCTTCTCAAGATTGGCACCGCCCTTGCCATATTCATGGGTATCAACTCGAAAGCAAAGGAGGCTGTCATGAAAAAAATGTTTCTTCTACTGCTGCTTCTCGCAGCGACATTCACTCTTTCCGGATGCGGCCCTTGGGGGCACTCGCATGATCATCGCGATGACCACAGTCATTATCGTGGCTGCGGACATCGCGGCTACTAAGGAGGTTCGCCGTGTTCTGTGGATCTTGATGGGGGTGGAGCGGACATGGGTTCTGGGGAGGCTGGCTATGGCCGGCATTGGTCATTGTGCTGCTGGTGGGGATTGCCCTCTGGCTGACTCAGCGCCGGGGCGCAGGGAAGGCCCCGCCGTCTCTGCACTGCCCCGGTTGCTGGGAAAACATAAGCGAGGCCTATTTGAGGTGTCCCCATTGCGGCGAAACCCTCAAGCGAAATTGCCCGTCCTGCAGCCGAATCGTGAACAACGCCTGGGTCTGCTGCCCCTTCTGCAGCCAGGATCTTCACATCACCTCAGATAAACCTGCTGCGGGCTGAGCGTTTATTCTTTCAAGAAAGGAGAATCACTATGACTATTCAAAAGACCCATCGCAAACACCTTAAGGCGGTGATACTTGTCCTCGCGCTTGCCGTTGCGTCCCCGAGCTTCGCCTGGATGGGCAATGGTTGGTATAATCAAACCGGACGCAGCCAAAGCACAGCGACTGCCTCGACCTTGACCGCTGGGCAACAGGAAAAAATCGACGCGGTCAAAAGTAAGTACCAGTCCCGGCTCAATGACCTTCGGCAGAAGCTCGACGCAAAATCGTCCGAGCTGACAACTGCCCGGACGAACGATAACACGACCGTGGGTCTATTGAAGACCCTGGAAAGAGACCTCTTCCAGCTTGAGCGCCAATACTGGAGCCTGCTCGACCAGGCCAACGCTGAGGCTTCCGGAATCTCCGGTAACATGCTTAGCCCTTACTTCACCTGCAGCTACACCGGGTGCAACCATCGCGGTCACGCAAGCCCTGTCGCAACGAATGGCCGCTACCAAAATTGTTGCTGGTAATTTATCTTAAACGGGGAGGAAAACATGAAAAGAACTCTGCAGAAGGCATCGCTGACTCTCATGATGGCAACCTTTCTGACGGCGCTTGCCATCGCGCCCCCGGCACTTGCCTGGATGGGCGGGGGGATGGATCGTGGAATGATGCGCGGCGGCGGCATGTGCCGGATGATGGATGTCACGCCGCAGCCGGTCGATCCCGCTAATCTCCCCGAGCCCTCATCGACCGGCGCTCAAGTTCTTAAGAGCAAATGCACGCAGTGCCACGGCCTGATTTCGCCCCGGCAGCACGCCTCGCAGGACTGGCCCTATATCGTCGATCGCATGGACCGGCGCATGCGAATGATGGCCGGGGGAGGCATGGGAATGATGATGCGCTCCGACATTCAGCCGTTGACCCAGGATGAGAAAAATACCCTGCTGAGCTACCTGCAGCAAAATGCTTTCAGGGCGATGGAGACGTCAAACCTGCCCGACAGCGGCGCTCCCGAAGCACAGAAATTCAAGCGAATCTGCTCTCAGTGCCACGCCCTTCCTGATCCTTCGGCGTACTCGGCCGAGAAGTGGAAGAGCATCGTAGCGCGAATGAACGTCAACATGGAGAACATGGGGTTCGGTTCCCTTGAACCTGAGCAGAGGGAGGCGATCCTTGAATACCTGAGGGAAAACGCCCGGCGCCGGTAGCCACTTGGGAGCTTTCCTCTCTGAGAGGGGAAAGCTCTTCCTTATTCCGTTGCTCCTCCTTCTAATCTTTCGCCTCATCTTCGGGGTGCCCTTACAAATCCGACAGCTTATCTGCTCGCGACATGTGGCCAAATGAGACTGTTGTCAAATGAGACTTGACGAAAACACGGGACCCCCTTTATGCTTGGTGGCATTGCTGAAGGATTTTTCATGCTCGGTTTTACTACTCATAGGAAATTCGTCTCCAGGCTCCTCGTTCTCTTTTACCTCCTGATCGGCTCGGGGATGGGAAATGCCCTGCTGTGGTGCCAGGAGTCCGAGGCATTTACCCACCTGGAGTACAATCTTTCCGGTTCCTGCCAAAATACCTGCGAGATCGGTCTGGATAGCAAGAAGACCGCTGAGGCGACAATCCCCGCCGCAGTTGTGGAAAATGATTCCGCTAACTGTCTGGACTCACCGGTATCCCTTTCTCATGCATCGACTGAAAAAATCAAGACATCGCTGGACAGCGATTCTCTTGCCTGGTCTATTATACCCGCTCCCCCAATAGACATTTCTTCAGTCGCCTATCTCGGAAAACTCAATCTCAGCGCCCAGCCACCGCCCTCTCTGGCGTTGGCGCATCTGCGTACGGTCGTCCTTCTGAATTAAACCCTTCTTTTCCCATCTCTAAAGCCCAGTATGCGGTTTCCGCCGCGTTGTGGGCTGTCCGCGTTCTTCCATTACCTGAGGAAAGGCCTTTAAGGCTTCCCTGGAACACAAAGTAAATAAAAACACAATTGCAAGGAGTTCGTCATGTGTATTGGACGATTCGCCCTGCCGGTTCTCTTTTTCTGCCTGGTGGCGACCGGGGCTCTGGCCCAGGATCACCAAGGCGGGAAAACCTCTGTGCCTGAAACCAAAGCCGATGGCTTGTTTTCTGTGCAGACGGTGAAGAATCCGGACAAATCGGGGGACCACCTGACCTTGGCCGATGCTTTGGCCCTGGTGCTCGAAAAGAATCCAACCCTGGCCGCCTATTCCACGGAAATTCGTGCTCGCGATGCCGCCGCCCTGCAGGCGGGCCTTTTGCCCAACCCTGAAATCGGGGTGGAAGTGGAAAACTTTGCCGGAGAGGATGATCTGCAAGGCTTCGATGGCGCCGAAACCACCATCGCGCTCTCCCAACTGGTCGAACTGGGGGGTAAAAGAAGCAAACGGCGCAAGGTTGCCGAACTGGGAAAAGGCCTTGCCGAATGGGATTATCAGAGCGCAAGACTTGAAGTGCTCAGCGGTGCGGCCAAAGCTTTCATTGAAGTGCTCAGCGCACAGCAGCATCTCCAGCAGAGCGAAGAGCTTGTCGCGCTTTCCGAAAAAACTCTCGAAGCGGTTTCTGCACGGGTCGAAGCAGGCCAGGCGCCTCCGGTCGAGAAAACCCGCGCCAGGGTCGAGTTGGCGGCGACCCGCACCCGGCTCGATAAGGCCCGTCGCCAGTTGCAGTCGGCCCGAAGCCGTCTTAACTCCTTCTGGGGGGCGAAGCGTTCTTCTTACGCTAGGGCCGTCGGCAATCTGGCCGCACTGAACCCACTGCCACCCGAAGAGCAGTTTCTGAAAAGGCTTGAGAATAACCCCGATCTGGCACGCTGGGTCACCATCGGCGAAAGTCGCGAGGCAGAGCTGGATCTGGCTCGCGCCCGAGCGATCCCCGATCTGACGGTAACCTTCGGGGCGCGCAACATGCGCGAATCCGACAGCAACGCCCTGGTGGCCGGCATCGAAGTTCCTCTGCCGATATTCGACCGCAATCAAGGGGGGATAGGCGAGGCCCGGGCCAACATGTCCAAGGCACGCGATCAGCGCCTTTCCGCCCGCATCGAACTGGAATCCCAAATTTCCCAGGCCTGGCAGGCGCTGGCGGCCGCCTACACTGAAGCGCTCACCCTGCGCGAGGAGATCCTGCCGGGAGCAAAAAGTGCTTTCGAGGTCACGAAATACGGCTACCGGGAAGGCAAGTTCGATTTTCTGCAGATGCTTGATGCGCAACGCACCCTCTTTGAGGTCAGAGAGCAGTATCTTCAGTCCCTCGCGGCCTATCACCTGGCGCGCACCGAGGTCGAGCGGCTCATCGGAGCGCCGCTGCACAACGTCCTGGAAGCTGCATCCAATCAAAATCACGATTTGAGGTGAACCGATGAAAGCCAGAACACTGATACTTCCCACCCTTGCTCTTGCCGCCTGTATTTTCGCAACACTCGCCGTGTGGCCGGTATCTGCCATCGGCCAGGCAGAGGACGGTCATGACCATGCGCAGCATCAGGAAGAAGAGCACCTGGATGACCTGTTTGCCGAGGATGGCGACAAGAACCATGCTTCCCACGAGGATCTTGAGGCTGAAGAGAACGGGGACCATGAAGGCCATGAGGAACACGAAGGAGAGGATGAAGAGGGCGCAGAAGCCGTGAAAATTTCTTCTGCAACCCTGAAGGAATTCGATATCGAACTGCAGAGCGCAGGCGCAGGAGCGCTGCACCAGTATATTGAGCTGCCCGGGGAGATCGTCCTTAACGCCGATCGGCTCGCGCATGTTGTCCCGCGGGTATCCGGCATCGTGCAGCAGGTTGATGTGAATGTGAGCGATCAAGTGAAAAAGGGTGAGCTGCTGGCGGTGCTCGAAAGCCGCGAACTTGCCGATGCCAAGGCCGAGTACCTGGCCGCGATAGAGCGCCTGAAGCTTGCCCGGGCCAATTTCGAGCGCGAAGAAAAACTCTACCAGAAGAAGGTTTCCGCCGAACAGGATTTTCTCGATGCCCAACAGGCCCGGGCCGAGGCGCGCATCGCCCTGCGCTCGGCCGAGCAGAAACTTCACGCCCTCGGTTTCTCGAATGCCTACCTGGAGAAGTTGCCGAACCAGGCCGACACATCTTTTACACGCTACCGGATAACCGCGCCCATCGACGGCACCGTGATCGAAAAGCACATCACCCTGGGTGAAAACATCAAAGAGGACGATAACGTCTTCACCATCGCCGATCTCTCCAGCGTCTGGGTCGATATCGATATCTATCAGAAAGATCTCGGCAAAATCCGCAAGGGCCAGCGGGTCGTCATCAAGCCCGGGCACGGCTTGCCCGAGGTCTCCGGCGAGATCGCCTGGGTCAGCCCCCTGGTGGGAGAAGAGACCCGCACCGCGCTGGCCCGGGTAATTCTGCCCAACCCCGAAGGGGTGCTGCGTCCGGGGCTGTTCATCACCGCCCGTATTGCCACACAGCAGATGAAGGCGGAGGTGGTAATCCCGGTCTCGGCACTGCAGTCCATCGATGGCAAGCCTACGGTTTTCGTGAAGACCGAAGATGGTTTCGCGGCCCGGCCTGTGCGCCTTGGCGCCCGCAGCGGCGAGTCTGTCGAAGTGCTCTCGGGCCTGCACCCGGGAGAGCGCTTCGCCGCCACCAACACCTTCGTGCTCAAGTCGGAGCTGAACAGTTCGGTTCTTGAACACGCCGGCCACGCTCACTAATTCCGATTCGGGAGAATTTTGATGATTGGCAAGCTGATCGATTATTCGCTGCACAACAAGCTGCTCGTGCTGGTGATGACCGTTCTGGTCATGACGGCCGGGTATTATACCTACCGACAATTACCCGTCGATGCCTTCCCGGATGTTTCGCCGAACTTGGTTCAGGTCTTCACCGTGACCGAGGGGCTGGCTCCGGAAGAGGTCGAGAAATACGTCACCTATCCAGTCGAGTCCGCCATGACCGGGCTTCCCGGTATTGAAGAGGTGCGCAGCATCTCCAACTTCGGGCTCTCCGTGGTGAGCATCTATTTCGAAGACGAGATGGATATCTATTTCTGCCGGCAACTTGTGGGCGAGCGCCTGACAGAGGCCCGGGAGCAGATCCCCGAGGGATTCGGCGATCCGGAGATGGGTCCGATTTCCACCGGCATGGGGCTGATTCTTTATTACTACCTCGAGGATACCACCGGCGAGTATTCTCTGACCGAACTGCGCACCATTCAGGACTGGATCATCAAATTCAATCTGCAGACCGTCCCTGGCGTCACTGAGGTTCTGGGGATTGGCGGCTACGAAAAACAATACCAGGTCCGGGTACGCCCCGACGCCCTGGTGCGCTACGGCTTGACCATTCAGGAGGTCATCGAGCGCATCGAGGGGAACAACCTCAACGTCGGCGCACAGTTTATCGAGCGCGCCGGCGAGCAGTTCGTGGTGCGCTCGGTCGGGCTGGCCCGCGCGGTCGAAGACCTCAAATCCATTGTCGTCAAGACCGAGGATGGCACGCCAGTCTACCTGCGCGATGTGGCCGATGTGGAGATCGGCGGCGCAATCCGCCGCGGGCTGCAGACCCGCAACGGGGAAGAGGAAGTCATCTCCGGCATGGTGATTCAGCTCTACGGCGCCAACGCCTCTACGGTTATCGAGCGGGTCGAAGCCAAGCTGGTCGAGGTGCAAAAGGCCCTGCCTGAGGGAGTCAGGATCGTGCCCTACTACCAGCAGAAGGAGCTGGTCGCGAACTCCGTCGAGACGGTCACGGACGCCCTGCTGCAGGGGATCGTCCTTGTGACCCTGGTCCTGCTGATCTTCATGGGAGGTTTCAGGCCAAGCATCGTTGTGGCCGCATCGATTCCTTTCTCCGTGCTCTTCGCGACCCTGGCCATGGGCTGGTTAGATATCTCCGCCAACCTGATGTCCCTGGGCGGACTGGCCATCGCCATCGGCATGATGGTTGACGGTGCCGTGGTCATGGTCGAGAACGTCGACCGCATGCTGCGCCAGGCCGACCCAAACGAATCGCGACGCGAGATCGTGGCCCGGGCCTGCCGCGAAGTGGGCCGGCCCATCGCCTTTGCCGTCACTATTATTATCGTGGTCTTTCTGCCTCTGTTTACTCTCCAGGGAGTCGAGGGCAAGACCTTTCGCCCGCTGGCCTACACCGTGGCCCTGGCCATGTTCGGCTCGCTGATCTTCTCCCTGGTCGTCGCGCCCATGCTCAGCCATCTGCTGATGCGCCGGCCGCGCAGGCTGCGCGGCAAGGCGCCGGGGCCACTGTCCCGACTGCGCGAGCGTCTGTTCAAGAAACAGGGAGAGGATCATTCCCAGGGACCTTCGACGAAAGAAAACCACGAGGCAACAGAGCCGGTACAGGACAATCTCCTCGTTCGCGCCCTGCTCTGGGTCTACAGCCCCGTCGTGGGTTTTTTCGTCCGCCGACGCTGGGCTGCCGTGGTGCTGGCCCTGGCGCTTCTGGCCGGCGGCGCCCTGATTTTTCCGCGCCTGGGGATGGAGTTCACGCCGCGCCTGGCCGAAGGCGACATCATGATCAACGCCACTATGGCGCCCTCGACCTCGCTGAGCGAGAGCAAGAAAATGACGATGCGGATGGAGAAGCGGGTATTGCAGATTCCTGAGGTCGCAGAGGTGGTGACGCGGGTCGGCCGGGGGGAAGTCGGGGCGCACTCGGCCCCGATCAACGTCATCCACAGCAACGTCATCCTCAAACCCGTCAGCCAGTGGCCCGACCCGGAGCAAAATCAACGCTATGTTGAAAATAAAATCCGAGCCGTGCTTAAGGACTTTCCAGGCATGGCGACCAACATCACCCAGCCGATCCAGCTCACCGTCGACGAGATGGTCGGCGGCGTCAAGGCGGAACTGGCCATCAAGCTCTTCGGCAATGACCTGGATACCCTGAAGACCAAGGCCGACCTCATTGTGGCCGAGATCAGGCAAATCGAAGGGGCTGCCGACGTGCAGGCCGCCCAGATGGTTGGCGCGCCTCAACTGGTGATCCGACCCGACCGCGAGGCCATCGCGCGCTACGGGATCAACCTTAGCACCGTGCAGGAGACCATCCGCGCCGCTGTCGGCGGCGTGAGCGCCGGTCAGATCTTCGAGGGCATCCGCCGTTTCGACATCTTTGTGCGCTTCGTCAAGGATGCGCGCTGGACGCCTGAAGCCATCAGCCACATTTTGATCAAGGCACCTGGCGGTGCTCTCGTGCCCCTCGACCAGTTAGCAACGATCGAGGAGATTGTCGGACCCCTTCAGATCACCCGGGAGAACGCCCAGCGCTTCATCACCGTTCAGTGCAACGTGGTCGGCCGTGACATCGGCACCTTTGTCGAAGATGCTCAGAAAATCGTTGATGGGAAAATCGAGCTGCCCCCGGGTTACTTCGTCACCTGGGGAGGGCAGTTCGAACTCGCGCAGCAGGCCAACAAGCGCCTGGCGATCGTGGTGCCGATTACTCTGCTCCTCATCTGCCTGATGCTCTATTCAAGTTTCGGCATTTTGCGCAATGCACTGCTGATCCTGCTGAACATCCCTCTGGCTCTGGTCGGGGGCGTTGCAGCATTGTGGCTGAGCGGGCTGAACCTCTCTGTGCCCGCTTCGGTCGGGTTCATCGCCTTGTTCGGCATCGCCCTGGAGAACGGGATGGTGCTGGTCACCTATCTCAACCAACTGCTTCGCGATGGGGTGCCGATCGACGAAGCCTCAATCAAAGGGGCCTGCCTGCGACTGCGGCCGGTGCTCATGACCGCCCTCACGACCGCTCTGGGTTTGATTCCCCTGCTCTTTTCCGGCGGGACCGGGAGTGAGGTTCAGCGGCCTCTGGCGACGGTGGTGGTCGGCGGCCTTGTGACCTCGACAATCCTGACCCTGCTGGTCATTCCCGCCCTTTACAAATGGTTCGCCGTCAAAGTCGAAAAGGAGATCTAAACTATGAAGGAGATCAAAGCCTACATCAAAAAACATAAACTGGACGAGGTGATCCGCGCCCTGCGCAAAGTCCAAAACCTGACCGGCATGAGCGTCCTGGAAAGCTGCGGTTACGGAATCGGCTGGGGAGGTACGAAGGGCGACCAGCATAATGACTGCCGTCCGGGAATCAAAGTTGAAATCATCTGTCGCGATGAGCTGGTGGACCAGGTGGTTCAGGTTATTGAAAAAGCGGCACATACAGGCCTTAAAGGCGATGGGAAAATTTATGTGGGCAACATCGAGCAGGCGGTACGCATCAGTACCGGTGAACGCGGCGATGACGCCATTTAAGGAAAGGAAAAACTCATGCACCGAATCCGTAATATTTTCATACTCGTTCTTGGATTTGCCGCATTTGCATACGTAGGACAAACGTCAGCCCAGGCGAGTGGGCAGCCGGACTCGAATACGGTCCTGTTGAACTACGCAACAGAATACCGAAACGTTCTTACACCCATGTCCCCTGTGACAATCACGCAGGCGGAGACGCGCCAGGAAGGTGATCATTTAATTGTGTCCGGTCGGGTCCGACGCATGTATGAGGTTAAGCTGCCCGGCCACATCGATCTCATGGTCCAAAACGCAAGCGGAAAAGTCCTTGCAGGAGAGACCGCGCGCGTGGCCGGCTTGACTTCCAACCGCCGAGGAAGACTCACGCTACCGTTTCGTTTTCGTTTGGCGTTGGTCCCTCCGCCAGGATCAAAGATCAGTTTAAGATACCATGATCATTCTTCACGTGATGAAAATCTGGAGTGCCCGAAATCTTTATGATCCGCCGTTCTTCTCAAGACTGGACGCAGTCCCAAAAGCTTTTCAGATCAAGTCGATCGTTTAAAGACGATCAGTTTTTGGGGTCCCATGATCCCAATTGCTTAGGCGATTTTCTAAGATTTTTTCTTTGCTATTTGAGATCTAAGTGGCTGAAAAACAGTCTTTTTTATTGTATTATTTCATGCGCGATGTAAACTGTAAGGCACCATTTTCACCTCTCTTTAGGAGTACACGTATGAAGAGCATTAATCATCTTTCCCGACATAATCTTTTCCTGTGCTTGGCACCGGCATTGACAGTGATCCCTGCTTTCTCACTCGCCGCCTGTGGCGGAGGTGGCGATGATGACAACGCAGACGTGGTGACGCCGCCGCCAGCAGCTTCCGTCTCGGAAGCGCCGCCGGCGACGGATCGAACGGTCATCGGTGTCATCGATACCAGCGCATCAGTACAGCCGTTGGCAGTGACGGACGGCACGAGCCTGACCCTTGATGAAAGTTCAGAAACGATAGCGCTCGACTCCAATGGGCGCTTCGAGATTCAGGGCGTGACCGATGGCAACCACTCCTTTTTTCTCCATCACCCGAGCGGAGCTGTCACCGAAATCCCCTTCCGCATAGTTGAGGGGCGCAGCCTTTCCCTGGGGACCGTGCGGGTGGACAATGGCACCTTTGAACACACCGGCTTCAATGGCTTCCATTTCGGTTTCGTCGACGAGAACAATGACGGCCGCAATGACCTGTTCGTCGATGGGAATGGCGACGGCATCTGCGACAATGCCGCCCTCTATGCCGGCTATCCCTATTTCATAGGGCACGGCTGGAGCGATGCCAATGGCGACGGTATCAACGACCGGTATCGCGATATCGATGGGGACGGCCGCAACGACGTCAGCGGCGAAGCGGCCGGACCGGGCTTTGGTTTTGTCGACAACGACGGTGACGGCATCGCGGACGATACCGGCATGCCCTTCCGTCACCCCTTCGGATTCGTCGATGAGGACGGCGACGGCATCAACGACCACTTTCGGGATGCCGACGGCGACGGGGTCAACGACATCAGCGCCATGCCCTACGTCGCTATGCCAGGTTGGGTCGATCTCGACGGCGATGGAACTGGCGATTTTTTCACCGACACCAATGGAGATGGCATCAATGACCGCACCGGCATGGCCTACGGCCACGCTTTCGGCTGGGCAGATGCGAATGGCGATGGCCTTAACGACCGTTTCCGCGACCGCGATGGCGACGGGGTCAACGATGTAGCTCAGGGGCCGCTGTCGGGAATGCCTTTCCATTACGGATTTTCCCAACCTCGCTTCGATCCTGAGGGTGACGGGGTGGAAAATTCTACCGGCCGTGCCTACCGCCACGGATTCGGCTGGATCGATGCTGATGGCGACGGAACAAATGATGCCTTTGTCGATGTCGACGGTGATGGCATCAACGATCGTACTGGCCACCGCTATACCGAGGGCTACCTGCTTGGCCCGGGTGGACGGCACGGAAGCCCCTTCGACTGGCCGCGCATGCCGCATCATGGTGGCGGCTTCGGCCCACCGCAGACCCCCGCGACGGTAGCTGGCAACCTTTTTGTGGACGGCGCACCGGTTTCCTCGCCACTGCACCTCGATGATGGTGCGGTTCAGACCAATGCCGACTCCCAGGGGCGCTTCCAGTTCACCAATCTGGCCGACGGCAACCACACCATTTTCGTCGAGACTTCAGACGGGACAGTGGAGGTCCCCTTCCGCATGGTTGAGGGACGCAGCGTTGAGCTTGGAGGCGTAGCAATCGCCAATGGCCACCTGCTGACACGCACCGGCTTCGACGGCTACCGCTTCGGCTTTGTCGATGAAAACGATGACGGCGTGAACGACCTTTGCCAGGATGACGACGGCAACGGCATCTGCGATCAGGGAACGCTCTATGCCGATCATCCCTACCTGATGCCGCACGGTTTCGTTGATGTCAATGATGACGGAATCAACGACCGTTTTCGTGATCACAATGGAGACGGAATCGGCGACGGCGATGGCGCGCGCTTTGGCCCGGGTTTCGGTTTCGTCGATGAGAATAATGACGGCATCAATGACAACTTTCGCGATGTCGATGGTGACGGAATCTGCGATCTGACGGACATGCCCTTCCGGCACCCCTTCGGTTTCATTGACGAAGATGGTGACGGTCTTAATGACCGGTTCCGAGATGCCGATGGCGATGGCTTCAATGATCTGACAGGCGCCTCCTTCGGCGGCATGCCGGGCTGGGCTGATTTGGATGGCGACGGAGTCAATGACTTTTTCCGCGATGAAAATGGTGATGGCCTCAATGACGAAACCCAAAGGCCTTTCGGCCATGGCCTCGGTTGGGTCGACCAAGACGGCGACGACATCAATGATCGTTTTCAGGATATACAGGGAGACGGGATCAACGATCTGGCCCAAGGCCCGTTCGCTAATCAATCGTTCCACCAGGGGTTCACTCGCAGTCACTTAGACGCCGATGGCGACGGAATCGACGATGAGACCGGTTTTTCCTACCACCACGGCTTCGGCTGGGTCGACTTGAACGACGATGGCATTAATGATGCTTTTGCCGACGCCGACGGCGACGGAGTAAACGACTTTACCGGCCACCATTACGAGAACGGCTATGGTCCCGGTCCTGGCGGTACCCAAGGAGGACACATGGAACCGGGTGACTGGCCTCACGGCCCTGGCCACGGAATTGGAATGCGCTAATAGCAATCGCAGATGAACAAAGGAACGGCCTCGGATATTTTCGGGGCCGTTCCTTCAGGTGGTAACAATACTCGCAAGAAGATCGATCGTGAGCAATTTGTAGAGATGAAGGCAGAGTTGGAGTAAGATCAATAGGGAGGGGTATGCCGGAAGTTTTTTATGTTTTGGCTCTTGCCGCCCTGCCGGCGGCTGGAAACCTGGTGGGAGGACTCACCGCGGAAGCGATTCCGGTCTCCGAACGAACTCTGAGCCTAGCTCTGCACGCCGCAGCCGGGATCGTACTCGCCGTGGTTGGTGTGGAACTGATGCCTCGGGTGCTGTCAGTCGAGCCCGCCTGGTTGGTGATCCTTGCTTTAGTGGCCGGCGGCCTTTTTTTCGTCCTGGCTGACAAAACCATCGATGTTTTGAACGCCCGGTTCGGTTCGCAAGAGGCCGCCGCCGGTCCCTGGGCCATTTTCTTCGCCGTCTCGGTCGATTTGTTCAGCGACGGGCTGATGATCGGCACCGGCTCGACACTCGATCTGCGCCTAGGTCTGCTGCTGGCCCTCGGGCAGGTCTCCGCCGACCTTCCGGAGGGTTTCGCTACCATCGCCAGCCTTCGCCGCCGGGGAATTAGCCGCCGATGGCGCCTTTTTCTTTCTCTCTCCTTCGCCCTGCCGGTATTGGCTGGGGCACTCATCGGCTATTTTGGAGTACGCGGCGGTCCAGAGCTAATCAAGATGCTGCTGCTGGCCTTTACCGCCGGTATCCTTGTCACGGTCACGGTCGAGGAACTTGTTCCCCAGGCGCATGAAGGAGAAGAAGCCCGCTCGGCTGCTCTTTTCTTTATCGGCGGCTTTGCCTTGTTCACTTTTCTTTCTGTTTACCTGGGATGACCCGGGGCCTATTGGAAACTTGGATTGTTCTATTTGTTGTGTTGGAAAGCGCAATTATAGATTTCGGCGATTTCCCTTTCCTGTCTTATTTTTCCTGAATTTCAGGAAAGCCGCCAACAAATATATTTTGACTATGACCACCTCTACTGCCGCGGAATTCAAATCCACAGCGAAAAAGGACAAAAAGTTCTCGCAACTCCCAACCCCCTTCCCTTCCCTTCCCTTCCCTTTCGATTGAAATGGCAATCATCTGATTTTGACCGGAATCTCGCGGGTATATCGGGCCTTACAGCGCTCAATAATGTGCGCATAGCCTGCTGAGGTGGCAATATTGCTATGCCCCAACGTCTCCTGCACCGCGCGGATATCACGGGTCGCCTGATAGAGGAGAGCTCCGCAGGTATGCCTCAGGGCGTGGCAGGACAGCCCTTCCCTTTTCAGTTCGGCCTTGCGCAGATAGTGATCGACCACCTTGTTCACCCCGGTGCGGCTGATGCGTCCCATGGCCCTTCCGCCTTTTCGGACTTGAACGAACAGCGGCTCCCCTTGAGAATCTTTTTCCAGCGGACCACGTAGTGCCAGAAATTGCTGAAGAACCCGCGCGGTATCCTCGCGCGGATAGATGAACCGCTCCCTGCCCTTGCCATGCACCAATAGACGAAGCCCCTCACCATCAGACTCAATATCGGAGACGCAGGCTCGCACGATCTCCACCCGGCGCAGACCCTCCAGCGCCATCAGGCCAATCATGGCCTTGTCCCGCAGCGACTTTAATTCCGAGTCTCTTGGAACCGCTCTAAACAGCAGTTCAGCTTCTCCGGCCGACAGGTACTTGATCTGCTCTTTGACCGCCCGGCGCTCCCGTGGGGCTTTGATATTTGCGGCCGGATTCGACTCGACAAAGCCCCTGTCGACCGCAGACTGGTAAAAGCGCCGCACCGTGGTGAGCTTGAGAGAAACTGTCGAAGGTTTCGATCCAACCGCTAGAAGCTCCTGCCGCCATTTCTTGACATCTTCGACCGTCACTTGTCCAGGATGGAGTTCGTTCTCTCCGCACCAGGTCAACCAGGACTCGAAGTGCCCCCGATAGGTTTTCAGGGTATCGGCACAGGCGTCGCCATTGGCCACATCAAGATTGAGCCAATCGGCCACCATCTGCTCCACAGACATGACCGAAGCGGTCACCATTTCGTTTTCCGTGCGGACGATGAGCTCGGACATCGCTTTTCCTCTTTGGTTGACAGAAGGGCGATTATGTACACCAAAATCGCTTGTGAAAAGCGGGCCCGCCGGCCCGCCAAATTCTTGCCTCGTTTATCCACAGCTGCTCTGGAAAAGTCCCCTTCATTCTGTTGAGGGACGCCCTCCCTCCTCAGCAGCCAAGAGACCATTGACCTCTTTGCCTAATTTTTGAGCATCCCTTCCCTCGTCCATCAACTCACCTGGGCGATCAGACCGGTTCCGCCACATCTCTCGCACGGCAGGTGTCTCTCCATATCGTGGTCATCGTATTCAACAACCTCTCCACGACCATTGCAGATAAAGCAGGTCTGCTTCCATCTGTTGCTGACATGGTAGCGCCGCCACCTTTCCCAGATCCGACGAAAGATTTCCCGCCCCCCGACAATCAGGTTGTGAGGCTCGACCCTCAACTCTCTTCGTCCCCGGATGACGGTTATCGCTGCCAGATAGTATCGGTCATCCAGCAAGCCCAGTTCGGTCACGTCAAGCTGCCACTCGTCTCCGTTGTAAGCACTCAGGATCACCTGGGCTGCGACCCGCCCACCGGAGGTATCCGTCTGAGCCAGGCTTGTCAGAAGACGAACGGCATTTTCGTATTCTCGCCAGACGATCGGCTTCATGGCTGGTGCTTCAATTGTCGGCATGGTTGATCTCGATAGTAGTTTTTGTCTTCGACCCGCAGGATCACAGGCCACGCGTCGAACGAAGAGGGCGGTTTCAGGGGGTTGTGAATCAATTGACTGATGTTTGCCGCGGCTTTTGTCAGGAAGTTATTGCCCCGGGGCGATGCCCCACGCCCCAGACAAGCCGTTTTCCCGGACTGACCTTCTCCTGCAAAACACCACCACCCGATTGCGACACAGGCAATCAACAGCAGGTACTTGACCCACCTTGGAACAACATTCGTCGACATCCTCGTCCTTCGAATTGTTTTCCGGCATCACAGCCTGGATGAAAACAATTCCAACTGGGCCGAAGCTGAATTGATACGGTAGGCCCGTGAGCGGTTGGGATTGATCTTTTTATTGAGGATCCTGAAGTAAAATTTTTCGGCATCTTCGCGTCCCCAACGAAACCAGGCCTCCATCTGTCCATATCCCCGAGTGCTGCCGCAGGACTTTTCGATCACATATCCGTCGGAGAGGGCCAAAAGCCTGAGTCGGTACCAGGCATGGCAAACAGAATCCGCCTGCATGAAAACTTCCTGCAGAATTTTCGGAAATCTTTGAGGTCCCATCTTCACTGGTTCCGTGCAAGGAGCTTGTCCGAATAATGGGGAAAGGGAGAAGTGCGCAGCAGATGTTGCGAGAGAAGAAGCGGCTATTCAAAGGTCAGCGATTTTCGCAATCACAAGAACATTGGGTTGGTCAATTTTCCCAAAATTACACATCAAGATATCCAACAATGGCCCGCATTAAACATGATCTTTTGTTTGGACTTCTCACGCGGACGTTACTTGAAATTTTTGGGTTTGCCACAGGGGAAATAATACGCGGGGTCCAGAACAGGCAGTTACCGCCTCCAGGGTCCACCCATCGGCCAGGTCGCCTCGAAACGGTCACCAGCACGGAGGGCCAGGCAGACCGGCATCATGAAACCCTCTATGACACCAACCACGGCTTCTAAGGTTGCTCCCTTCCCTTCCAGACCGTTTCGGGCGAGAAACGCACGCCACTGTACCACTTTTCCCGGATCGCCATAGAACTCGTCGGTCAGGGAAAGGGGCACCTCAGCGGGGACAGTGGTGCGCCGCCGCTCAAAAGTGCGCTCTACAGCCTGGATCAAAGTGGCCCCGTCGAACTCGAAGAGCCGGCAGAGCATCCAAACATCGTAGAAATCCTTCATCCGGCTGTTAGCCATCCCCAGATGGACCATTGCCTGGAACTTCTCTGCCACGACCGACTCGCGCGGATAGACCCGCAGGTGCGGCGCAGGCAGTTCAAGCAGGGTCGGATAGTCGACCTCCTCGGGCGCGGGAGTGACGGCATCGCCGAAACCGACATCGATCTGGAGCGGAATGCGGGCACCGTCCAGGGTCGCTGTCAGCCGCAACCGTATCCCGCCGTACTCCATCTCTTCACGGATTGCCCCAGCTACAACGCTCTCCGAATCGAAGCACAGGCCGTCGTCTTCAACCTCCATCAAGCAGACGTTCCGGAAGACCTCTACCAGATTCGCTTCGGTATCCTCGCCAAACCCGAGCAGGTCAGCATCCCGCGTCGGCCGGTGCTGGTCCATACCCCACAAGGGGAAAAGCATCGCCCCCTTTAGGATAAAGGAACCGCCGTATTCGGATTCCCCAAGGCGGTAGAGCAGGCGCTCAATCCCGAAGCGAGTGAGCAAAAGACCGAAGTCCTCCCGTTTTTCCCGTGCCCGGTTAAGAAGCCTCTGGCGCACCGATGCCGCTATATTACTTTTCCGAGCTGTCATGCGCTCATCGCCTCAAGATAGGGTCTCATAATGTTCGCTACACGGAGGAGTTTCGCATAGTGCCAGAGGTCGTCGATCTTGCAGCGTCGGTTGCGCCGGCACTCCTTGAGTGCCTCCAGGGCCACATCCAGACCGATCTTGTTGCGGTATTTGAAGCAATCTGCAACTGTTCTGGCTGGAGCGGTCACCTTGACCGTCACCCCCTCGATCACATGCTCCTCCACCCCCTCCGTTAGTGCACGGCCTGAGAAGCGCACGATCCGCAGGGGGGGATATTCGATGCGAGGCCGGGCGGAGCTACGCTCCAGCGCTATCCAGACTTCATGCGGGTTCTGGGTTCCGATGTCATGGAAGCGAAGAGCAGAGAGCAAACAAACGATACCTTGAGGGATCAACTTGGCCGTCTGTGCAAGGGTGTGATGTTCGGAGATATCAGCATCGGCCACCATGTAAAGTCCACGGCCGATCCGCACCATCATTCCCTGCCGGCAGAGACGGCGCAGGTACTCCGGATGGATGCCGCGCGAGGTCAGATCGCGGACCCGCAGGACGCCAAGTTTTCGGGCGAGATCTAGAATGGTTTCGGAGGTAGAGTTATCACCAAGCATGTGTAAACATATATACTTCCACAAACATATGTCAAGCCTTTTACACAGCCCTATACTTAAAGGGAAACTAAGGTCAACCTGAACCGATTTGCCTGTTATTACGAAAATCTCGTTACGAAAAGAGCGAAACACCAGAAGAGCCGTATTTATCAAGAACGTGGAGGAACCCAATTTGAGTACCTCCACGTTCTCTTACCCATACTCAAAATTTCCACCCAAGCATTCCGGGTCTTTTTCAGGATGAGCGTCTCAAGCCCATCCCGAAAGAACATGAAGTCACGTTTGGTTGATTCTGCCCTTGCTCCAATTAGCCTCCTCCTCTCCGTTCTAAACCCACCCGATAGGGCTTCCTGCAACCCCCGTCTAAAACAGACAGAGGCTCCAAGAAGCCCTACCGGGCTACCGGAGGGAAATAGCAGAGCTGGTCAAAGCAAAGGCGCGTCGGGGTTAATAGCCCGCCCTTTTCATCAGTGCTTCATATTCCTCATCACTGAGGGCCTCATAAGCGTCGCGGGAAATATCACCCGGCAGCCCGGGCCGCCAGCGTTGGCGCCGCTTCTCCACAACCATTCCCTCCGGGATAATCGGTTCCACGATTACGGCGTCACCCTCGGCGGCAGGACTTGAGCCTGCGTTGGCAATAGTCGCTGCGGCCCATACCGGCAGGTGGATAGCTGCGCCAACAGGGTTGGTCGTTCCAGCTAACCGAGTCTTTTCCTCGGCCTTCTTGAGGCCGGCTGCTGAGCAGCCGGCCAGGACAGAGAGGAAAATCAACAAAACGGCAAGTCTTCTCAAAATGTCCTCCTTTTCCTATAAAAGACCTTTATTCGCGAAGGAGTAATATCCCTCCTCCCCAAAAATCAAATGATCCAGCACTCGGATACCGAGAAGTTCCCCGGCTTGCTTGAGTCGTTTGGTCATTTCGATGTCTTCCTTGCTCGGCGTCGTATCACCTGAAGGATGATTGTGAATGAAAAGTATCGCCGCCGCAGATGACAGCAAAGCACTTTTGTAAACTTCCCTCGGGTGAACGATGCTTGCGCTTAGAGACCCGACTGAAACCGGATCGTAGCAGATGATCCGGTTTTTGGTATCCAGGTGAAGCGCGACAAAAACCTCCTTCGATTCCTTCGTCAGATCGCGAAACAATTCGAACACGTTTTCCGAACAGGTGCAGGTTTTACTCACCCAGTCCGGTGCGTTTTCACGAATGATCTCGTTGGCAAAAACCGCCCGGATAGAACGGATGCGGATCTTCCTGGTCTTAGGCCCGGGTTCCAGGCCGAACAGAGTCATGTTTTCCATGTCCATATCTCCTTGTCGGGAACGGACATGCACCCCATCCGGGGGCTTTGTCCGCCCCCGACCTTGGGTGTTGGTTTTTATCGGTTCAATTTCATCTCGTCAGCCTCTTCCTGCAATTGCGCATGCAACCGGATGGCTTTTCCGATGGCATCTACGCAGGACGAGATCCTATCGTCACCATCTACCACCGGCGCTCTGTGGCAACCATGCCCGATCAGACCCTTGATCGCGTCACCTACCTCCATTCCGGACCGCAATCCGTAAGAGGTGATGATCGTCAGGGCATTGGCGACCAGGCTTCCACAGGTGCCGGATTTCCCGAATCTGACAAACACCTCCATGAGGTCGCCGGTTTCCGGGTTGTCATTCATCGTGACGTAGATTTTCCCGCAGGGAGATGGCATCTCCAGGGTTTCTCCTCGAACGGTTTTGGGCCGATGCCGTTTGGGCGTCATTATTATCCTCCTTGAGCAGACCGCCAACGCGAAACTTCGCGCGATAATGATCCCGAAGATCAGGAAAGCCGCCCATGAGCAGCCTCTGGATCAATGTCTTCAAGAGGGATCGTGTCGGTTTCCCATCGAACGTTGGTGTGCTTGACATAGCCACTCCAAAAATAATCTGCAGGTGTGACATTCAACGTCATGCACTCAACACGGCAGGCATCGCCTTCTTCTTCATCGGCCGGTTCTCGGTAGGCAATCGCCCCTTCCTGTTTCTCCGCAGTATAATCCCGAAGGAAAAAGTCCGGGGAGCCATCGAACTCGACAATTTTGTAAACTCCGAGGGCCCTGACTGCGGCCGCCAGTTGGCGAACGCGGGCATTTAGCGCTGGAGTGATCTCCACCACAGCGACTTCGGGCCCGTGTTCAAACTTAGAGAAGATGTGAACCTCCAATATCTTCCGATTCATGGTTTTTCTCCTGTCATGGGGACCGGGAGAAGTGCCCCGGAAGCGGATCAATTCCCCCGTCCGGGTTGGTTGTTTCTGCTGGTGGGTGTCCTACTCGGTCAAAGCTTCCTGAAAAAGTCCGAAAACCGCTTCCGGAAGTTCACTGAGGCTCTGGACCGTTCGGTGCCGGCCAAAGAAATGCCCCGTGACCCCGTGATCCAGGATGCCAAGCCCCATGAGCTCGACCCCTTCGTTTTCCAAACGTTCGAGAAGGGCTTTGACCAGTCCGGAGTTTGACGGCTGACCGTCGGTTGCAACCAGCAATATCTTTCTTTTCTCCTGCCTGACGGCCATCTGAACCCTGGCCCAACCGAGGGCCTGAGCCAGCGGGGTGCCCCCTTCGGCCGTCATCGCATAGTTGTCCCTGGTCCGGGACGCTGAGCGCCCAAAAGGAGTCATGGGCACCACCGCGTTGTCCGTTCCCGGAAACGCTGCCGTTGCGACACTGATTCCGGCGATGGTGCCAAGAACGTCGGCAAGGGCCAGCACCGTCTTTCTCGCCAGCTCCATGCGCGATCCCGACATTGACCCGGAACGATCCAGAAGAACGAGCACGGCGGTGTTGATGGCCCGCTTCTCCTCCTTGCGCCTGAAGACGCGTGAATCGCCAGTAGGCAGCCGGTGCAGGGTACGATGGTCAATGAGACGCCCGAGCCTGCCCGCGTAGGTCCGCTTCAATCTGGACGCCTGGACCAGTCGTGTGAGCCTGGAACGAAGCGCCACGGTTTCATGCCGGACCTGGTGGAGATCAGGAGGGCTTCCGCAGGTGACCTCCCGGGCGAACTGCTCTCCCGGGTAGATCCCGGTCATGGATGTCCCGCCCTTTTCTTTCACCGCCTGATCGGATGCCGCCTGCAAGGCGTTAGCGGTTATCTGGCCGAGATCTCCGAACGCACCGGGATTTTTGGTCAGAATCCGCTTAACCACCTCTTTATCGGCATCCGAAGGCAACCCTGCACTATCGGAGACATCTGGGGTATCGTCCTTGTCTAGCTTAGACAAAGAATCTGACGAACTTCGATCCGCAGGCTCTTCACAGCGCTGGTTGTCCGACGTAGAGGTAGCCGGTGAAGTTTTTTCTCGGGTTCCATTATCATTCTGAGGTTCTCCTTGCGCCTCCCGACCGCGACATGGAGAGGATGAACCTTCTGATTCATTCTCGTCCTTCTGGACAGGCGACTGTTCCGGAGCCTGCTCCTGGGCGTGCCGAAGCAGATCAAGGATCTCCTTGGCCAGATCGTATGTTTGGCGGGTCGTAGAAAGCCTATCGACCCTCTTCAGCAAAACTTCAACCTGGTTCACAAGAACGGCTCCAAGCCGTTTCAGCAAGGATGTCCGGGTTTTTTGCGCGACAGAGGACAAAGCCGACTGTCTCAATACCCGGCTGCGGCACTCGGTCAGAATCCAGCCCAGAAAGAGCTGCTCGGGTTTGGAGGATGAAGGGGTAAACGCCCCTTGGGTCGCGGGATGTTCAGCGAGGTTGCGCAGGTTGACCGCGCAGCCGGGATAAGCTTTTCCCATCGCCAATTCGATACGGACGTCCTCCAGGATATTGGCAAGCGCCTTATGCATCGGGGTATCCTCCGACACGGAAAAATCCGTGTGGCGGACATGGCCGGCTTCATGGTCAAGATAGCCGCGCGCCAGGATCCAAGCCGCGTCATCCCCTTCGGGAAGGACTGGCAGATAGATGGTGCTTCCATCTGTCATCGCCTGAGATCCCTGAATGCGGACGTTCACCCCCATCTTGTTCCCCATCGCCATGGCGACGACAGGCAGGGAGCGTAGAAAAGTTCTGTTCATGATGCCCTCCGAAAGAACGCCCCTCCGTCCGGGGCGTTTTGCTAAAATCTGCCCCGGGACGGCGGGTGGGAGAATCAGAACCAGGTCGCCGGCATAGCTGCGGCCAGAGGCGCTGGCGTCATCTCCCCAGGTCCAGTGGGAGGTTCCACGGTCATCTCGATGTCTTCCTCGCCTTCGTCTTCCTGTTCGAGAACGACCGGGTTTTTGGCGCCCTCCAGGTCGACCAGGGTGTGAAGGACCCCCACCAGTTGGCGAAAGTCCCGCCCTTCCAGGTATCCGGATTTCGGCAGGCCCTCCAGTTCTTCCTCGATGCCGGCAATGACCGCAACAAGGCTTCCTTCCAGAAAGGAGAGCCCCTTGGCTTTTTCCAGTAGAGCCCTGATCGGCCGAAGAGCTTTCTGGCTGACCTTGGCCCGCCCCCGGAAAGACGCTTCCCAGGTCTGGATCGCGGAGCGCGAGATTTCCTTGATGAGGCGATCCCCGAGGGAATTCACCGAATCGCTCAGTCCATCATCGAGCCCTTCAACACCCTGGACCTGGAAGGTCTGGTGCGAAAAGGACAAGCGGCTGGCAATCGATTCGATCGGTTCGATAGCCTCTGCAACGATGTGTCTCCATTGGTCGGGAAGAGAGTTCAGCCAGACTTCGGTGGATCGGCTGTATCGGGCAAGAAAATGCTGCTTCTCCTGCGCGAATTCAGCCGCCACCTTTCTGAGTTCAGCAACGACAGCCTCGGCCTTCTCCTGGGGGATTGTGTATCCGCCAAGAAACCGGACGCCGGCTGCTTCGCAAACGCGTTCGGCGCGCCTTCTCAGGTTCTGGAATGTTTTGAGTTCATCGGGATCGCAGATCTTTTTGACCCCGAGAGAGGCAAGTTCTTCCGGGGGGATGTCCCCGGCGTTGAGGTTGAGATCGGCAGGTTGGAGCTTTTTTCTGCCGCTCCAGATATGAATATTGAGGCTGACGCAGATCAGCTTGTTCAGCATGTCGAGCATGGATTTCCTCCTTGACGGAATAGCCCGGAGGAATCCCCCCTGCCGGGAGAGTTTCTCCCCCGGGCGGGGTTGTCGACTAGAACCAGTTATCAGAGTGATCTCTGCCCCACTCTTTTATAACCGACGATACTTCGGGGGATGGTTTCTCATCCGTCCTGACCGGTTCCTCGGGTGGGGGCGTGGCGACACCTGCCAGGCTCGGTTGCTCCCGGACCAGCATGTAGCCCTTTTTCATTTTCCTGGTGGCCCGACTGCGGGCTTCTCCTGTTGGGTCCGGATGGCATTTTGCTGCGGGGATGAAACGTTCCTGCAGGGTGCGCGCATCGGTTCTTCCAAATCTGATGACCAGGCCGTCCGGCCTGATTTCAGCGAACCAGTCCTTGCTGCCTCC
>NPID01001080.1_pt1 | contig 28371 bp, 23 predicted proteins | sample 8637491 | NCBI WGS metagenome assembly NPID01 (sample SAMN07420843, study PRJNA396082) | bioreactor metagenome | isolation source: sample BA6 brine-fed electro-methanogenic bioreactor BA | place: Japan: Kochi | collected 2016-06-14 | reverse complement strand
GTAAATGTCCGGCCTGTAACGGGACCCGGCTACGGCCCGAAAGCCGTAGCGTAACTGTGGGTGGTATGACCCTCCCCCAGGTAGTGGAGATGCCCATTAAAAGTTCCTATGATTTTTTTGAATCATTAAAATTATCCGAAAGGGAACAGTTCATTGGTCAGGAAGTTTTGAAAGAGATAAAGGAACGTTTGAAGTTTTTAAAGGATGTTGGTCTGGACTACATTACCCTGGCCAGATCTTCAGGAAGTTTATCCGGGGGTGAGGCCCAGAGGATACGCCTGGCCACCCAGATCGGTTCCGGACTGGTGGGTGTGCTGTATATCCTGGATGAACCCAGTATTGGCCTGCACCAGCGGGATAACCACCGCCTCATTGAAACCCTTAAGAAGTTAAGGGATATTGGTAACACCCTCATTGTGGTGGAACACGATGAAGATACCATATTACACGCAGATTATGTGGTTGATATTGGTCCCGGTGCCGGAGAACATGGTGGCTGGATTACTGCCACTGGAACTCCTCAGGAGATAATGGAAAACCCTGATTCTATAACCGGCCATTACTTATCACGGCAGGAAACCATACCTCTGCCTTCGTCACGTACACCTCCTAATGGTAAGTACTTAACAGTTAAGGGTGCCCGGGAACATAACCTGAAGAACATCGATGTGGACTTCCCCCTGGGTGTGTTCACCTGCATCACCGGTGTTTCTGGTTCCGGGAAAAGTACCCTCATCAATGAAGTGCTTTACAAGGGATTATATGGAACTCTTAACCATAAACACATGAACCCTGGTAAACATGACGATATAACTGGTAAAGAACACGTGAATAAGGTTATTATCATTGATCAGTCTCCTATTGGACGTACACCCCGTTCCAATCCGGCCACCTACACTGGGGTGTTCACCTACATCCGGGAGATATTTGCCCAGACACCCACTGCCAAAAAACGTGGCTATAAACCCGGAAGGTTCAGCTTCAATGTTAAAGGTGGAAGGTGTGAAGCCTGTACTGGCGATGGTATAATAAAAATTGAAATGCACTTCTTAGCCGATGTTTATGTTCCATGTGAGGTTTGTAAGGGTAAACGATATAACAAGGAAACTCTGGATGTGCGCTACAAAGGTAAAAACATTTCAGAAGTCCTGGACATGACTGTGGAAGAAGCTCTGGAGTTCTTTGAGAATATCCCTCGTATAAAGAAGAAACTGCAGACCCTGGATGATGTGGGTTTAAGTTACATCAAACTGGGACAGCCAGCCACCACTCTCTCCGGTGGAGAAGCTCAGAGGGTGAAACTGGCCAAGGAGTTAAGCCGGCAGAGCACCGGGCGCACCCTGTACATTCTGGATGAACCCACCACTGGATTGCACTTTGCAGATATTAAAAAGTTACTGGAGGTACTGGAAAGATTGCGTGACGGTGGAAACACAGTAATAGTTATTGAGCACAACCTGGATGTTATCAAGACCGCAGATCACATCATTGATCTGGGACCCGAAGGTGGTGATGGCGGTGGAACAGTTGTTGCCCAGGGAACACCAGAAGAAATAGCCGCCAGTGATTCCCACACTGGAAGATTCTTAAGTGACATCCTGAACCCAGACAAAAATTTGGTTAGTGAAAGGGAAACCTTAAATCCAGATGTTAAATCGGAAGAAGAATTGAGTGAGTCTGGCTCCGAAAACAGGGCCAAATAACTTGCTCTTCCCATTTCACCAGGAAAAATATTATTAAATTTAACTTCTCATTTTTTTTAAAATAATAATCCCTTTTTTTAATTCTAATTTTTTTGTATTTTCTTAATCAAATATCTTAAAACAACAGCTCCCCCTAATCAAGTTTTTTCATTAACGTAGTTTAAGCTATATTATTTTTACATCTACCCCGTTTTTTATTGTTAAAAGTCTTATCACTGATTTTTTTTACTCAATGTTATATCAATATAACAAACACGATTAAAACCAAAAAATAAATTAAAACAACTGAATATATCATGAAAAATTTATAAACCACCTTAATTTAGCCATCACAGCCCAATAATCAACAGTTATCTTTACAAATCCCCCCTAGAGAATAATGGTTCTAAAAATATCCTCCGGACAAGATATTCCAGTTCATTTGTGATGGATAATCCCTAGGACATGGAGAATATTTATTAAGTTGTGAATAGGGGTAAATTACATGTATAATAAAGAACATAAAACACTTAACATTTTATTAAAAAAAGGAGGTAAAATATGGTCTCCAACGCGGTGATGCTGACTTTCTTATATGCCATAGAACCCGTATACAATGTTTTGAATATGTCCCTCAGTGAGGATTATTTCCGTTTATTAATGTTAATTGTGGTAGTGGTTCTGGTAGCTATTCTCGCCGAAAGAATTGAAAAAATAAGAAAATTAAATGAATTAAACCAGAAATTAAAAATTCAAACTGATAAACTGGAAGATGCTAATCAAGAACTGGAAGCATTTGCTTATTCTGTATCACACGACTTGAGAGTTCCATTAAGAGCCATAGATGGCTTTTCCCGCATACTGGTAGAGGATTATGAGGACAAACTGGACGAAGAAGGGATAAGGCTCCTTAACATTGTAAGGGACAACACCGCTAAAATGGGACATCTCATTGATGATATTCTGTTGTTATCCCGGGCCAGCCGTCAAGAAATGAAACTCAATGAACTGGACATGACTGCCCTGGCCAACAGTGTTTACCAGGAATTCCAGACTGATGTGGAAGGAAGGGATATCCAGTTCACTGTGGGTGACCTGCCCCATGCCTACGGTGACCGGGCCATGATGGGCCAGGTATTTCAGAACCTCATTGGAAACGCCATAAAATTCACCCGTAACCGAAACCCGGCTATAATTGAAGTAGGGGGAGAAGTAAAAGACAAGGAACTGGTTTACTATGTTAAAGATAATGGTGCGGGTTTTGACATGAAATACATCAACAAATTATTCGGACTTTTCCAGCGCTTACACAGTCCAGAAGAGTTCGAAGGAACTGGTGTGGGACTTTCCATAGTACAAAGGGTTATTAGACGACACGGAGGTCGTGTATGGGGTGAAGGATCAGTGGATGGAGGTGCAACCATCTTCTTCGCCCTCCCTAAAGATATACCCAAACAAAAATGAGAATATTCCAAAGATTTTAATGTAAATCAAAAAGAAACAGTATAAATGATCAAATGGACGGTGTGTTTAATGGATTTAGAAGAGGCTGAAATTTTACTGGTGGAAGATAACCCTACCGATGCCGAGCTTACCATGAGGGCACTAAAAAGGAAAAATCTAGCCAACCAAGTGGTGTGGGTAAAGGACGGAGCAGAAGCCCTTGATTTTATATTTGCCACAGGCCAGTTCGCCCACCGAAATGTGGAAAACTTTCCAAAACTCATATTATTAGATCTGAGAATGCCTAAAATAGATGGGCTGGAAGTACTGCAGCGGATCAAAGCTGATGAACGAACCAACAGCATCCCCGTGGTTGTTTTAACTTCATCCCAGGAAGACCGGGATATTGTGGAAAGCTACAAGTTAGGAGTAAATAGTTACGTCAGCAAACCCGTAGAATTCGATGATTTCATCGAAGCAGTATCCACCCTCGGATTTTACTGGATGTTAATTAACAATCCACCTAATGATTAATAGGAATACCCTTTAATCATTATAATCCTAATCAACTTAACCAAATTATTAGAATAATCCAACTAGTGGTAACCTTAACGAGTAATTCCCCAGTGATTTTATGGAAGAAGAGATTAAAGTCTTGATCCTGGAAGATGTTCCTTTGGACGCCGAACTGATAGAAAGGGAGCTTAGAAAAGAAGGTTTTGATTTTACCAGTCATCGTGTTGAACGGGAAGAGGAGTACCGTAGTGAAGTGGAAAAATGGAACCCCCACATAATACTGGCTGACCATTCCCTACCCCAGTTCGACGGAGTCTCTGCCCTTAAAATAGCCCATGAACAATCCCCCACCACACCATTCATATTTGTCAGTGGTAAGATTGGGGAAGAATTCGCCGTAGAGATGCTTAAAAAAGGAGCAACAGACTACGTTCTAAAACATAACCTATCTAAACTAGGATACGCTGTGCGAAGAGCCCTCACTGAGGCTAAGGAACACTTGGAGAAGAAAATAGCCCAGGAAGCACTCCTGGAAAGTGAAAAAAAATATCGGGCACTTTTCGAAAAAACCAAAAACCCCACCATAGTGTTTACTGAAGACGGGAGTTTTAATGATTTTAACCAGGCCGCACTTGATTTTATGGAAGCAGAACAAGAAGAACTCCTCCAGCAGAAAATTCATCAATTCACATTCCCCGAAGCAAGCCCCGTGCAGTTAAAAGACTGGACTGATGGGAAAATAGTGGAGTTACCCCTGAAGATCAAAGGTGAAGTTAAAATACTAGAATTGACCATCACCCCGGTAGAACTGGGTGATAATAGAATAATTTTCGCCACCGGCCGAGACCTCACCCATCAAAAAAGAATGGAAAACGCCCTGAAAGAAAGTGAAGAGAAATACAGGCTCCTGGTTGAAAACCAGACCGATATGGTGGTTAAATTCGATCCTGAGGGAAAAGTTCTCTTTGCCAGTCCATCTTACTGTGAGGTTCTGGGACGTACCGAGGAAAGTATTCTGGGAAGTAACTTCCTCCCCCTGGTACACCAGGATGACCTTAAAAAAACCCAGAGGGTCCTGGAAAAACTACACCGACCCCCTTACGTGGTTTTCCTGGAGCACCGCCTCCTAACCATGAATGGTTGGCGGTGGATTGCCTGGGCAGATAAAGCTATAATGAATGAACAAGGAGAACTGGAAGCATTTGTCGGAGTGGGACGTGACATAACCGAACGTAAACTGGCTGAAGACAGAATAATGAGATCCTTAAAGGAAAAGGAACTGTTACTCCGGGAAATTCACCACCGGGTTAAGAATAACCTTCAGATCGTATCTACCCTGTTGAGTCTGCAGTCATCTAAAATTAAAGACCAGAAGGTTATTGATCTCTACCGGGAAAGTCAAAACAGGATACTTTCCATTGCCCTGATACACGAAAACCTGTACCAATCCGAGGATTTGACCAACATCAACTTTGCCAGCTACGTGAAAAACCTTATTGATGACCTTTTCAATTCCTATGGTGTGGATCCCAATCAGATACAGATAGAGATGGATATAGAAGAGGTTATAATGAACATTGAAACAGCAATACCCGGGGGGCTCATTGTAAATGAACTCATCTCCAACACCCTTAAACATGCCTTCCCCCAGGGCCAGGGAAAGATCCACCTGGAATTAACCAAAAAAGAAGGCAACCATATTTTAAAAATCAGGGACAATGGAGAATCATTCCCGGATGAGTTTGAAGTTGCTGAAACTGATACTCTGGGGATGAAATTGATTTTGAACCTGGTTGAGCAGTTAGATGGAAAAATAACTTTAAATAAAAATAATAAAGAATTTACAATTGAATTTAAGGAACTCAAATATAAGGAGCGGATCTGATGACCGAATCCCGGATACTGGTGGTTGAAGACGAAGCAATAGTGGCCATGGGCATAAAACAAAAACTGGAAGACCTGGGTCATCACGTAGTGGACACGGTTTACACTGGTGAGGACGCCGTTGAAACAGCCTTAAAAACAGAACCCGACCTGATTTTAATGGACATTGTTCTTAAGGGGAGTATGGATGGTATTGAAGCTGCTGCTAAAATACGCAAACAGCTGGATATACCGGTAATCTACTTGACTGCCTATTCAGACGAGGAAGTCCTGGAAAGGGCCCGTATGACTGAACCCTACGGATACATAATCAAGCCATTTAAAAAGAGCGAACTAAATGCTAATATAGAAATGGCCCTGTATAAACATGCTGAAGATCAAAAAAAGAGTGAAATTGTTAAGAAACAGGTTCTGGCTGATTTTTATGATTTTATTCTCAACTCCCGCCTCACCACTGCTGATCAATCTGAAGAGGAAATCAAAGACACCATCCTCCAGATCTTTGCATCCCGCCTAGAAGAGGATATGAGACCTCGTTTAGAAAAAGAACTGGGCGATATCATTGAAGAACAGGGGTTAAATGATCTGGAAAGTATTTACAACGCCTACCTGGACTGGGTGGCTAAATTCTTTGCTGGTTTCGGTATCCAAACCAAAATAGATGCTAAAGGACATGTGCACCTTTTCAAATTCCTAAATTGCCCCTGGATTGAGGATGCCAAGAAAAAACCGATTTTCTGCCTTAACTGCCAATCCATGATGCAGCAAACATTCGACTGGACCGGTATGGAGGGTAAAGTTGAAAAAAGAACCACCATTGCCGATGGCGCCGACTCCTGCACATTCAAGTTTAATGTACCCTTCATGAAGAAGGAAAAACCCACCCCCTGAACATATAATTTTTTTAACCAAAATTTTTTAATTAAATACCCCTTTATTTTTTGAAATCCCTCTTTTTTACAATAACTCCGTATCGATTACACAAAAACTATAAATTAAAATCATTCTAAATGAGGATTGAGCATCTAAATAATCAATAGAAATTCAATGAAAATACATTAAATAGGGGAAACACCTACTATTCAATGAAACCCCATCCCCATGAACAAACCTTAATTAACTATTATGGTGATTTAATGAGCCTGATAATAACTTACGTTGGAAGTAAAGGCTGTGTAATGGCCGGTGACAAGCGTAGTATAGGTTTTTTAGGAGATAAAGAACAGAGAGAAGTCTTGGAAGAGGAGATGTACAGTGGTAAAATAAAAACCACCGAAGAACTCCTCCAGAGGGCAAGCCAGCTGGACATAAACCTTAAAATAACCGACAGTGTGGAAAAGGTACGTAATCTGGGTGACGTGCTGGTGGGAGAGGTTAAACTTCGAACCACCACTGAAACCAGGCGTAAAAGGATATATGGAACCAGCAGTGGCTACCATCAGGTGGAACTTTCGGGATCCGAGATCAAAAATGTGAAGAGCGGTCAGAGTTCAATCGTGGTCTTTGGGAACAAGTTAACCAAAGAAATTGCTAACAAACACCTCCAGAAGTATTGGAAATCTCAAACCAGTTTAAAAGAAGTTTCTAAAATATTCCAGAGAATTATGGAAGACGTGGCTCAATCCACACCTTCGGTGAGTTCTCAATTCGATGTTTACATGGTCCACCCCCGATTAGACCATAAACAGGCCATGGAACTCCTGCGAACCACCATAATTAAGGATGTTAAGGAACTGGAGAAATGGCGAGAAGAACTGAAAACACAGATGTTAGAGCAGAGAAGGGACATCCAAATGGCGTCACGGATCCTGACCAAGGGTGAAGTGGGTAGAGTCCGTAAGGTGGAAGAAAATGAAGTGGAAGTCATCCTGGCACCGGGTGTGGAAGCACTGGACATGCAGTGGAATGTCCTGTCCCGGGAAGGGGAAGCCATAGTAATGAAAATGGATGAACCTTCGACCCTGAGTCTGGGGGACGTGGTGGTTATTGAAGATGAGAATCTGTGTGTTAAAAAGGATAAAACCCCCCTAAGTTGTGATATCATACTATGCAAATCAGATAAATAGAGTTAAATACAGGGAATGAATAATAAAAATAGGTGCATAGATTTAACTGTATCATAAATCAAGGTGAATACAATGAAGCTAACCTTTTTAGGAAGTGGTGGCGGACGCTTTCGCCACCATAACCCAGCGCAGGATGACCGGCGGCTTTAGAATCGACGGTATTGATGATAAAAACCTGCACCTGGATCCGGGCCCGGGGGCTCTGGTAAGAAGTTACCAGTTCGGTGTGAACCCCCTTAAACTTCACGGAATCCTGGTATCACACTCCCACACCGACCACTATAGCGATGCTGAGGTCTTAATAGAGGCCATGACCCGGGGAATGACCCGAAAAAAAGGACTGGTAATCGGCAGCCAGAGTGTAATTAAGGGGTACCAGAGATGGGGACCCTGCATATCTGAATATCACCTCTCCAGATCACAGGTGGAAGCAATGGAAGCCGGAGACAAACTGAGAGTAGGGGATATTCAGATTACGGCCACGCCCACCAGGCACGGTGATCCCAAAAATATTGGTTTCCGCCTGGAATGGGATGGATTCACCCTATCCTACACCTCAGATACTGCATACTTCCCCGAGCTTCACCAGTACCATCAGAATGCCGATGTCTTAATTGCCAGTGTCATAAGACCTGGAAATGAGAAAATCAGAGGCCATGTATGTGCTGATGAATTCCAGGAACTGCTGGAGGAGACTTCCCCTAAACTGGCCATCATGACCCACCTGGGAATGAAATTCATCACGGATCATCCCCGGGAAGAAGCTGCCAAGATCACTGCAGAAACAGGTGTGGAAACCATTGCGGCCCGGGATGGAATGGTTATTGATCTGGATAAATTCCGCCCCCAACAGCAAACCCTGGATGAATATTAATGATTTTAATATATGGCCAAACTAACCAAAGTTTAAAATAATGTGGATAATGAATGAAATTATTTGGTAAAGAATGAAATTCTATAAAAAAATTCTATATAAAATATAAAATAATGGGTTCTCCATTGCCTCGGTGGCTCAGTCTGGTAGAGCGCGTGACTCGTAATCTCGTGGTCGGGGGTTCAAATCCCCCCCGAGGCTTCACTTTCTTATTCTGCAGATAATAACCAATCCAGTTCAATGTCAATAAAATATTAAAAAAATCTTAACATTTAGGTTAATCTAAAAGTTTGATTTATGGTGATTTTTTAGATGAATGTAAAGTTAAACCAAAACCGGGTTATATGCCGGGAGCACAACCACTGCCAGTATGAAAGCTGCAAACATTATTCCTGGCATGAAGAAAAAGACTCCTGTAAAAGTCGCAAATGCCAGAAACTACGGCAAATGGTCAAATGTACCAAAAACCAGTGAAAAACGAGTAAATATAAAATAATCTATTTAAAAGAATGGGATTTCAATTAAAAGGATTAAAGATTAAAGGGATTAAAAATTACAATCCGAAAATTGAAGAGGATTAATAAAAACAGGATCTAAAAAACTCAAAAAATGAAATAAGATTTGGGCATGCACATTAGACATGCCGCAGGTTGATAAATCCGGATCTCATCAGGTGATCTACCAGGACCATGGCCACCGCTGCTTCGGCCACAGGGGTTACCCGTGGACAGATACAGGGGTCGTGTCGGCCTTTTATCTGGATTTCAGTTTCTTCCATTTTCTCCAGGTCCACTGTTTTTTGCACCGTGCTGATGGATGGTGTGGGTTTGACTGCCATTCGGGCTACAATGGGCATACCATTGGATATTCCTCCAACGATACCTCCCGCGGTGTTGGTGGTGGTTTTAATCTGATCTCCTTCCAGGTAGTACTCATCGTTGGTGGCACTGGCCGTTGCCTCTGCTAGCTGGAAGCCAAATCCAATTTCCACACCCTTAACTGCTCCGATTCCCATCAGTGCCCCGGCCAGATCAGCGTCGAGTTTATCAAAAACCGGTTCTCCCAGTCCAGCAGGGATGTTGAAGGCTATGGTTTCCACCACACCGCCCAGGGAATCTCCTTTTTCCTTGGCTTCCAGTATCTTCTTTTCCATGAGTTCCGCGGCCTTTTGGTCAGCGCAGCGCACCGGGTTCTGCCCGGCGTACTCTGAAATGCGACTGTAAGCTACGTGTTGGGCCTTCACATCAGCTACCTGAGTTACATGGGCCACCACCTGAATATCCAGTCGTTCCAGGAGTTTTTTAGCTACTACCCCTCCTATGACGTGCCCGATGGTGTTTCGGCCACTGCCTCGGCCACCTCCCCGGTAGTCGTAGGTGCCGTACTTGGCAGTCCAAGTGTAATCACCGTGACCTGGTCGGGGCTTGTTCCGGAATGGTTCGTAGGCCGATGAATCAGCGTCCTTATTGTACACCACAGCAGCAATGGGAGTTCCATCAGTTTTACCTTCAAATATTCCTGAAAGAACCTCTACCTGGTCAGTTTCTCCCCGGGGAGTGGTGATTTTACTGGTTCCCGGCCTCCGGCGATCCAGTTCCCTCTGTATATCCTCGGAGGATAGTTTTAAACCTGCCGGGCAACCATCAATCACTGCTCCCAGTGCAGTGCCGTGGCTGGACCCGAAGGTGGTTACCTTGAATAAATTGCCTGTGGTGTTTCCGGCCATGAATACACATCCTAAAAGTTCTTAATTAAATTTGAGTAATGTAATAACTAATTAAATGTTGGGTGATGAGATAAATAGGATTATGGTTTTATAGCTATTTAAGTTATTATTGGAATAAAACAAAGCAAAAATTTATTGCATTCCTTCAGTCCATCCGGAATATGAATCCAGTTTTTTCTCCCCGGTCAAATCCAGCATTTTCATAAAATTTGAGTGTTTTTTCATCCTTCTTACTGGTTAGCAACATTACCTTGTAGCAGTTTTTCTCCCGAGCTATTTCCATGGCTTTCTTTAAAACTGCAGTCCCATATCCTTTATTCCGGTAATCTGGATGGGTTACCACGTTCTCTATGAGACTGTAGGGTCTTGCTGAACGGGTGAGATTCTTAATGAGGGTGAGGTTACAGGATGAAACTATTCTTCCCCCTTCCTCAACAACCAGATAAAAAAGGTTCTCGTCAGTGATTATTTTCTTCCAATGGTCCTTTAAAGTTGTAGTTATGGTTAGTTTTGGGTCTTCGGGAATTAGATATTTGTATAAGGATAACAACTCTTCCAGTTCATCTTCTCTAATAAAACGTACCCGGTCCATCATTTATATCAACTTCGTAACATCATTGTTTTGTTTTGGCATATAAGGCCTGGTTATAGATTTTACCTCCTTTGATAACACTTCTTCTTAAAATACCTTCCAGTTTGAAATTATTTTTCTCCAGTATTCTCCGGGATGCAGTGTTGTGTTCGAAGGGCTTAGCAAAAATCCTTTCTAATCCTAAATCATTGAATCCATATCTTAAAATTCCTTTTATGGCCGAGGAGGTGATACCTTTTCCCCAGTAATTTTCACCTAACCAGTAACCCAGTTCAGCAGATATTCTTTCAATATCTTCACCCAGAGCAAGTCCTATGCCCCCTACTGCCTGGTTATCTATGGTGATGGCAAAGTTATGCTGGGGATCATCGCTGCGGGCTACAGTGATCCAATCTTTACCATGTTCCGGGGTGTAAGGATAGGGGAAACCATCCCTCATGTTAGCCGCAACTCGGGGGTTGTGGGCATTGACCACCAGACTGGAAAGATCCGAAGATTCCCATCTCCTTAAAAGACACTTATCACAATTAATTATCATTATTATGGCTCCTAATATTCTATTAATCACTTGCACATAAATAAATCCCCTTATTGCCTTACCACTTGCACATCTATCGGCAGCCATTATTGTATTGTGGACAAGAGCCATTACATACTTCTTCTATCCTATGGGAAATTGGTAAGGTGTTAGGTTAAAGACAGAGATTCAATAAATTAAAGACAGAAATTCAATAAAAACATGAACCAAAATGTTAAGAGTAGGATCATTAAATCTAATGATCAATTAGCAATTATTTTAAACCGGGTTTTATCCATGAGGAAATCAGTATTTGGCAAAATCTATGAAAAACTCTACCATCTCTACGGTCCACAGGGTTGGTGGCCATTGATGGATCTGGAAACAGAAAATCCAGATAAAACCGGGGCTACCAAGGGATACCATCCACTGAATTATGATTTACCCCAAACCCGGAAACAACAATACGAAATCATTCTAGGGGCCATTTTAACCCAGAACACTGCCTGGACATCCGCGGAGAAAGCACTGTGGAATCTTAAAAAGTTAAATGTTCTGGATCCAGATAAACTACTATCCCTTGATGATGATACTCTCAAAGAGGCAGTTCGCCCGGCAGGATTCTTAAACCAGAAATCAATGTACCTTTTGAACATTACCCGGTTTTTCCTGGCCTTAGATGGTGAAATTCCCACTAGAAAGGAAATTTTAAGGGTAAAGGGTGTGGGGAATGAAACTGCAGATTCCATACTTTTATACGCCTATAAACAACCGGAATTTGTGATTGACACTTACACCAAACGAATTTTCAGTCACTTGGGATTAGTGGAGGATAGAATTAGTTATATGTCTCTAAAAAAATTGTTTCAAGATAATTTAAGCCCAAATGTTCCGGTTTATCAGGAATATCATGCCCTTATAGTGGAACATGCTAAAAAATACTATCAAAAAAAGCCATATGGTACTGAATGTCCTCTTAAAGAGTTAATTTAACTGGCCGGTGCTTGAGGATTAATCGCCCCCTATGCATGAGTTATCCTTTACGTTCCAACCTCTTTTGTTCTTTTTTAATTTTTTCCTCTAAAAGGGTGTTTTTAATCATTATTTCTTCCTGTGTCTTCATTCGCTCGGTGATATCTATGGAGAGAATGAATATTCCCTCGCTCACCGGATGAATACTGAGCTCGAACCAGGCAGTTTTTCCATCTGAATAGATGAACTTGTTATCGAAGTGATCGGAAACTCTCCCCTCCATACAACGCCTTAAAACAGCAAATAACTCTGTATCTTCAATACCAGGGTACATCTCCATCATGGTGTGGCCTAAAAGTTCCTCTTTATTGAAGTGGCCCTGGTGACTCACTGCATCGTTGACGTAGAGGTAAGTCCAATCGTAACCAATGATCTGACATCCTTCCATCATATTATCCAGTGCACTGCGGAATTTTTTTTCACTTTTAGCCAGGGCCTCCTGGAATTGTTTCAGTTCAGTTATATCCAGGAGAGACCCCACACTCTTCTTGGTACCCGGTATCATGCCGATGTCTAAATGAATGTTTTTTACCACTCCCTCCCGGTCCACGAATCTGAAATCGTAGGTCAAGGGTGCTAAGGTTGGATCAATCCTCCGGAGGCGATGGTACTCCTTCATCTTCTCCTGGTCCTCTTCAGTGATGAATTCTGTCCAGCTCTTTTTACCCTCAATTTCCTCCCGGGAGTAGCCACTCAACTTTTCAAACTCAGAATTAGCCAGGGAAATTGTGGTATCCTCCTCAATAATTACTGTTGCCGCCCCAGTGTGCTCAAAAATAGCTTCATAATAATTTTCTGATGTTTCAAATTCTTTTACTAATTCATTTTTATAAACCGTGAGTTCAATGACGTGTTTAAGTTCAAAATCATCATAGGGCTTGGTAATGTAACTAACCGGATCAGTGGACTTAGTTTTCTGGCGAATCCCATCGGAGTAGGAGGTAGTTGGAGTTAAAAATACTGCGGGCAGATCAAGTTGTTTTATTTCCCTCTGGGTTTTAATACATTCATCAGAGGCACTACCACTATCAGAGGATTTTATATCCATTAAAATAAGATCGGGCTTTGTTTCCTTAGCCAGGGTGATTGAAGTGTCACCACAACCGACTATATGAGGTACTGAATAACCGAAAGATTCTAAAAGCTGTTTAAGGGATGATGTTTTCTCCACATCATTTTCCACCAGAAGTATTTCCAGATGAGTCATTCCCTCCCCCTTATATAAGATTTATGAGAAGTTTTATTAATATTTTGCAGTATCCATAGCAAAAAGTTGCATAAACCCGGAGAAGTTTAATAATTGATGTTCAATAAATAAAGAAAGTAGAGGTGAAGAATCTAATAAGTGAATTTTTCAGTTAATTTTGAATAATTATTTATTGATTAGAAGATTATTATTAAATATTAAAGGATTATGGTGACTTAAATGAACTTTCCAACTCGTCGAATGCGTAGACTAAGAAAAACTCCCCAAATAAGGAAGATACTGAGTGAAACAACCCTCCAGGCAGAAGACTTTATTTATCCCCTTTTCATCAAGGAAGAACTGGAAGAGGGAGCTGGAGAACACATTGACACCATGCCTGGCCAGTATCGTTACAGTCTGGAAGATGCCATTGATGAAGCCAAACGTCTGGAAAAATTAGGCCTGGAATCCGTCCTGTTGTTTGGAATGCCGGAGGAAAAGGATGAACTGGGAACATCAGCCTACTCTGATGAGGGAATAGTGCAGCAGGCTGTACATCGCCTGAAAAAAGAAACCGACCTGGTGGTCATCACTGATGTCTGTCTCTGTCAGTACACCACCCACGGCCACTGTGGGATAGTGGAAAACGGGAAGATCCTAAACGACGAAAGCCTGCGTTTACTGGCCAAAACTGCCCTGAGCCATGCGGAAGCCGGGGCAGACATAGTAGCACCCTCCGATATGATGGATGGCCGGGTGGGGGTTATTCGTGAAATGCTGGATGACGGAGGATTCCAGGATACCCTGATCATGTCCTACGCCGCTAAATATGCATCCAGTTTCTACGCACCATTCCGTGATGCAGTTTGTTCATCACCCTCCTTTGGTGACCGTAAAACCCACCAGATGAGCCCAGCCAATGTGGAAGAAGCCCTGCTGGAAGTGGAACTGGATTTAGATGAAGGGGCAGATATTATAATGGTTAAACCGGCCATGGCCTATCTGGATGTGATCCAGCGGGTTAAAGAAGAATTTAGAATGCCCACCGCTGCTTACCAGGTGAGTGGGGAGTATTCCATGCTCCGAGCAGGGATTGAAGCACAATATCTTACCAACGAAGCCATATACGAGTCCCTGTTATCCATTAAACGGGCCGGTGCAGATCTTATCATATCCCACTTTGCACCAGACTTCCTGGAAGGTAAACTGGACACCATCTGCTGATGGGGGGAAATAAAATGGAATCCAGTTATGTTTCTAAATGCGCCCAGATAGCCTCAGTACTGGAGGTGAGCGGACATCCAAAACCCGGTAATGTGCACCGCACCCAGAACTTCCCGGACATGGTATTTGAAGATTTTCTCCTCAGTGGAATAGCCATTGGAGACACCATGGCCAGAGCTGCAAAACGAGGACTTAAATACAGGGATACTCCGGATAAATGGGAGAATATCGGACTGGGAGAACTGATCCTGGAGGCCGTGACTGAAACTGACCACTGGGTGGCCAACAACACCAACTTAGGGATCGTGATGCTAACCACCCCCCTATCTGTGGTAGCGGGAATGTCTGACGAGGATAAGATTAACTGGGATACCTTTCGGGATAAAGTTGACGGAATAATAAAGTCAACCACCCCTGAAGATGCAGTTAACCTGTATAAGGCCATAAATATTGCGGATGCAGGGGGAATGGGTGAACAAGAGGAACTGGATGTGGCTGCAGAAAGTTCCCTCCAGAAACTACGTGATGACGGGGTAAACCTGTTTGATGTACTGGAGATCTCTGCCCCCTGGGACAAACTGTCCTACGAGCTCACCCATAAAATGCCGGTCACCTTCAATATTGGGTATCCTACATTTAAAGAGGTTAAATCAGGGTACCAGCTCAACCAGGCCACAGTGCAGACCTTCCTCACCATATTGTCCCGGGTACCAGACACCCTCATCAGCCGTAAATTTGGGGACAAAAAGGCACAGGAAGTATCAGAACAGGCCCGGTATATACTGGATCAAGGGGGAATGTTGACCCGTGAGGGAAGGGCAGGTGTGGAAAAATTCGACCAGGAATTAATTGACCGTGGTTTAAACCCCGGCACCACCGCAGATTTCACTGCTTCCTCCATTATGGTTTCCTATCTTGATGGCTACCATGACCATAAAACCAAGTTAGGAAATAAATAAAAGGGTATTCTGGTTGAAGTTTCAGGGCAAAAATATTGAAATGATTTTTTAGTTACCCTGAAATATTTACCCTGAAATATTTAAAATTAAATCATAACCAGTACCCGGGATATAATTCCTATAAAAATAACCGTGGTTATTCATATAATAAATTCTTAAATAAATGAAATTCATCCACAGTATCAACTAAATTCGAGGTTCAAAATGTTAGATAAGATCATCAATGAAATGCACCTCTACGAAAAGAAAGTCCTGAAGGCAGTAGGGGAAGTAGGAGGACAGGCCATACCGGAAGATGTGGCTCGAAGTACTGATTTAGATATAAAACAGGTTATGAGTGCTGCGGGAGCACTGGAATCCAAGGGAATCATAGAAATAGAACGTGATGTAGAGGAAGTGCTGAGCCTCGGTCCTTCGGGAGCCACCTACGCCCAGGAAGGATTACCAGAAAGGAAGATCCTGGAAGCACTACACCAGGAACACACCATCCACATGAAGGATCTGGCCCAAAAATCAGACATTAACCCTTCCGAGGTTAAAATAGCCATTGGATGGATTATGAAGAAAGGATGGGCAGTCCTGGATAAGGGTAACGTTACCATAACCCCTGAGGGAGAGAAGGCCCTGAAAAAGCCAGGTATTGATGAAGTGCTCCTCAAGACCATCATGGACTCCACCAAAATACTCACCCTGGGCGGTTTATCCAACTCACTGAATGAAGGTTTCAATCTACTTAAAAAAAGGAAAGGACTTATTAATTTAAATAAAAATTCAAGCTACACCCTCACCGTGACAAGTAAGGGTGAAGAAATACTGGAACATGGTTTCCAGATACGTGAGGAAGCCACCCAGCTTACCCACCAGCAACTTAAAACTGATTCCTGGAAGGACCTACACTACCGTGGTTACGATGTACAGGCGGAGCATCCCCTCATATTCCCCGGTAAGATGCACCCCCTGCAGCGCACCATACAGGAGATCCGGCGCATATTCCTGAACCTGGGCTTCATGGAGACCCGGGGCACCATTCTGGAATCAGCTTTCTGGAACTTCGACTGCCTCTTCCAACCTCAGGACCATGCTGCCCGGGAAATGCAGGATACTTTCTATGTTAAATCACCTCTAACCACTGATTTACCCTCCGAGGATATGGTGGGAAGGGTAAGTCAGGTTCATGAAGATGGTGGTGACACTGGCAGTGAAGGATGGGGCTACCACTGGGACGTGGATGTAGCCCGCCAATCCGTGCTTAGAACCCACACCACCTGTGTATCAGCCCGTTACCTTGCTGAAAATGAACCGCCCCTGAAGATGTTCTCAGTGGGTCGTGTTTTTCGCAGGGAAACCATAACCTACAAGCACCTCCCTGAATTCCACCAGGTAGAGGGCATTGTGGCTGCAGAGGAGATAAACTTCAAGAACCTCCTGGGAATAATCAAGGAATTCTACCAGCAAATGGGCTTTGAAGTCCGATTCCGTCCAGCCTACTTCCCCTACACCTATCTATCTACCGAGTGTGAGATCTACCTCCCAGAGAAGGAAAGCTGGATTGAACTGGGGGGATCGGGGATGTTCCGTCCGGAGGTACTGGAACCACTGGGCATAGAAACACCGGTAGCTGCCTTTGGCCTGGGAATTGAAAGACTGGCCATGATACAATTGGGAATCAAAGATATTAGGCAGTTATATCAGAGTGACTTGGGATGGCTGCGTAATTTACCAGTAACCCAGACCTACAGTCAAAAGTAGATTTTAAAAAAATTAAACTATTAAACTGGAATTTCAAAATTCCAGAGGTGGAAAGGGATGATAAAACAGTACATTGCCCTGGCGGCCATAGTTATTATCATGGTAGTGGCCACGGTCATCAGCCTGGATATCCTCCCTGACTCTACTATCCCCCTAAGTTCGGTAGAAGTAACGGAATATCAAGGCCAAAAATTATCTTCAGCCAGCGATTTTCGTGAAAACTCTATTAAAGGTCCCCAGTATGTGGATACTACCAGTTACCATCTGGAAGTAGATGGACTGGTGGCCAACCCCCGTAATTATACTTACGACCAGGTCAAGAATTTCCAGAACTATCAGAAAGTGGTTAAACTGGACTGTGTGGAAGGGTGGAGTGTGAACATACTATGGCAGGGCGTATTGGTAAAAGACATCCTTAATGAAGCCCATCCATTACCCCAGGCAAACACGGTTATCTTTTATGCAGTTGATGGTTATTCCACTTCTTTTCCCCTGGAATATCTCCAGAACAACCAGATAATAATGGCCTACCAAATGAACAATGCCACCCTTTCTCCAGAGAGGGGATTTCCCTTCCAGCTGGTGGCCGAGAGTAAATGGGGTTACAAATGGATAAAGTGGATAAAGCGTATTGAATTATCCGACAACTCCAGTTACCAGGGTTACTGGGAAAGTAGGGGCTATTCAATGAGTGGTAATCTCAATGAAAGCTTTTTGAAGTGATTATAATTATCCTGACTTTAATAACCATTTTATAAGAATTATTAGGAGAGTTATGTAAATGGACAGGAAAACCACCAAAAAGGCGGTTCATCTTATTTTGATAATCCTGATAGTGGTGGTTATTGTCTCCGGCCTGGGAATAACCTATTACCGGAGCATAGAGCATATCACTGGAGGATTACTGGATAAAACCCTTTCTTTCCAGCTACACACCCTACTATTTTTGCCTTTCCTCCTGGTGCTCCTTGTACACCTGTTTTTTTCATGGTTATGGCCTAAAAAAAAGTGAAGATAGTGGGAGAACACCACTAGGGAACACTTAAAACCATGAAGGACCAATAGAATACTATAAATATCAGGTCCCGAATTATAGATGATATATTAATATTGAAACACTTACCATTTGAACCAATTACACATGTAGAATAATTTTTAACACTCCTAACCCCCATTATTACCCGATTTTTAAAGATTTTTTTTATTGATGTTACCTTTATGGATATTCTTATAATTTAGAGGATGATTATGGTTTCCAGTAACATATTTGGCGCCCGAATCCTGGATCTGGCCCTGGAAGTTGAGGATCACCTGATAATATCTGATCTTCACCTGGGATATGAGGAAGCACTGAACTACCAGGGTTTGATGATACCAAAATTCCAGTATCCCAAGATAATCCAGAGGATGGAAGAAATCCATTCCCGTAGCGAATGCTCTCGTATAATCATCAACGGTGACTTGAAACACGAATTCGGGAAAATAAACCGCCAGGAATGGAAGGAAACTCTTAAATTCATAGATTACCTTCAGGAACGATTCCAGGAAATAATCCTCATCAAGGGAAACCACGACCCCCTGACGCCCATAATTGCCCAGAAAACCGGACTGGAGGTTTATGGCAACTATTCAACCGGTAACTTCCAGGTAATGCACGGGGACAGGATCCCAGAAAAATGGGATGAAATTAAAGAAGAAAATATTGTAATTGGTCATGAACACCCTGCAGTGGGAATTCGAAGTGGAGAACGGATAGAAAAAATTAAATGTTTCCTGGCCGGGAATTTTCGGGATAAAAATTTGATTGTGATGCCCTCCTTTAACTTCATAACCGAAGGTTCTGATGTTCTCCATGAAAAACTACTATCACCATTTTTAAAAGAGATGAAACATGATGAAATGGAAGTTTTCGGTGTTGAAAAATTTGAAACCTTTTACTTCGGAAAAATAAGTCATCTTCTGAAGGTTCAACCAGAACCATACCACTATGACTCTCATTTTATTGATTTTAAATCATGAACTCTTTTAAATCATGAAAACCGTTAATTTTCATTCGTAAACTTAAAAAATTCTCTTAAACTTAATAAACACCATACTAACTGAAAGTATTAGATAAAATGATAACCAAACAGGAAAAAAAATATTCTGATAAAGATATTTACAAAATATTACACCCTTGGGCCAGGGAATGGTTCCAGGGAAAGTTTGAGACTTTTTCTGAGGCACAACGCCAGTCCATAGTGGACATTCACCAGGGAAAGAATGTGCTGGTCTCCTCACCCACTGGTTCCGGTAAAACCCTCACTGCCTTTCTCTCCATAATCAGCGAACTCACCCGCCTGGCAGACCAGGAGATACTGGAGGACCGGGTTTACTGTCTGTACATCTCCCCCCTCAAGGCCCTGGATAACGATATTGAAAAGAACCTGGAGGAACCCCTGAGTGAGATCGAAAATATCGCCGGGCGCAAACTGGGAATACGCAAAGCAGTACGAACTGGAGATACCACCCAGTACCAGCGATCAAAGATGCTTAAAACCCCACCACACATCCTCATAACCACCCCTGAATCCCTCTCCATCCTACTCTGTGCACCCAAGTTCCGGGAGAAACTATCCAAAGTCCGTTACGTGATAATAGATGAAATACACTCACTGGCCGAGAACAAAAGAGGTGTGCACCTCAGCCTGAGTCTGGAGCGGCTGGAACACCTCACCGGAGGATTTGTTCGCATCGGACTCAGTGCCACAGTTCACCCTCTGGAGAGGATGGCTGAATTTTTGGTGGGTTACGCCTATGGTCAGCCACGAGATTGCCTCATTGTGGATGTCAATTACCTTAAACAGCTGGATATGGAGGTTATCTGCCCGGTTAAGGACATAATAGCCACCGAACCTGACGAAACCTACAAGGCCATGTACCGGATGCTCCATGATCTTATCCAGGAGCACCAGACTACCCTTATCTTCACCAACACCCGTAGTGGTACGGAGAGTGTGGTCTTTAACCTGAAGAAAAGGTACCCTGGCAGTTATAATGACCAGAACATTATGGCCCACCACTCCAGCCTCTCCAAAGAGCTGCGTCTGGAAGCCGAAAACAAGTTAAAGGAGGGAAAACTGAAAGTGGTGGTTTCTTCCACCAGTCTGGAACTGGGGATAGACATTGGTTACATTGACCTGGTGATACTGGTATCCAGTCCCAAATCCGTCTCCCGGGCCTTGCAGAGGATAGGTCGAAGTGGACATCAGCTGCATGAGAAGTCCAAGGGGAAAATGATGGTGGTAGACCGTGACGATCTGGTGGAATGTGCACTCATACTGAAAAACGCCCTGGAAGGTAAGATCGATGAGATACACATCCCGGAAAACTGTTTGGATGTACTGTCCCAACAGATCTATGGTATGGCCATTGAACAGCGCTGGGATCTGGATGAAGCTTTCCAGCTTATCCGGGGGAGTTATCCCTACCGTGAACTCTCGGAAGATGATTATAAAAGTGTACTGAGCTACCTGGCCGGGGAGTACACCCGCCTGGAAGATCGTTACGTTTACGCCAAGATATGGGTGGACTGGGATGAAAACCGCATGGGTCGAAGGGGTAAACTGGCCCGAATGCTCTACTCCACCAACATTGGAACCATACCCGACCGCAGCGCTGCCGTGGTTAAATGCAGTGGTGAAGTGGTGGGACATATTGAAGAAGACTTCATGGAGAAACTGAAAAAAGGGGATAGTTTTGTGCTGGGTGGCCGTATCTACCGTTTCAATTATGCCCGGGGAATGAGTGTCAATGTCAGCCCGGCCTCAGGTCCACCTACCATTCCCTCCTGGTTCTCGGAACAACTACCCCTATCCTTTGATCTGGCACTGTCCATCCAGAAATTCCGGGAAATACTGGAGTGGGAATTTAAAAAAGGTCAGAATAAAAAGGATATTATCCAGTTCATACACCAGTACCTCTACGTGGATGAGAATGCCGCCCACTCCATATACCAGTACTTCCGGGAACAGTACCTCTATGCCCTAGTCCCCCACCTTAAAACCCTCCTGGTAGAATACTACACTGGTTTTGGGGGCCGTAAATTCGTGGTGTTCCACACCCTCTTCGGGAGAAGGGTTAACGATGCCCTCAGCCGGGCCCTGGCCTATGTTATCGCCCGGAGATACCGCCACGATGTGATGATCTCCATCTCCGACAACGGATTTTACCTATCCAGTGAAGGGAAAATTGGAGCCCTGGAGGCCTTTCAGGAACTAACCCCTGAAAATCTGGATGAATACCTTAAAGAAGCAATTGACCGTACTGAAACACTGGCCGGGCGTTTCCGGCATTGTGCAGGGCGTTCACTCATGATCCTGCGGCGCTACAAAGGACGGGAAAAATCTGTGGGGCGCCAGCAGGTTAGGGGTAAAATCCTCCTGAAGTTCGTGAAGGAACTGGATCCCAACTTCCCCATACTCAAGGAAGCCCGCCGAGAGGTTATGGAGGATTTTATGGATGTGAATAACGCCCGGAAAGTTTTAGAACTCTTAGAAAATGGTAAAATGGAGATTAAACAGATTAACACCAAAATACCATCCCCTTTCGCCTTCAACCTGGTATCACAGGGTTATCTGGATGTTCTGAAGTACGAAGAGAGGATAGAGTTCATCCGCAGGATGCACCAGGCCATCATTAAGGAGATTGATGGCTAAATCACTATTTTTTATTATTTTATTCCCCTTCCGCATAGTTTAACATCTTTTTTTACAACTTCCGAACAGTTCGGAGAAAAAGTTATTGCTTACTTAAGACAAAATACATTATGGAACTTAACATTTTAGTGGGCATAAAGGAGGTGAAAATGTTGGAAACTTTCCAAATAAACAAAAACCACCTTTTATTTCTAATTTTATTAATCTCAGCCCTGGGTGTATTTTCACTGGTTAACCCGGTCAGTGCCAACGGTGCCCCGGCCGATGTATACGTGGCCACCGATGGAATTGATGACCCTTCGCGGGGAACAGAAACTGAACCATTCCTGACCATAAGTTACGGTGTAGCCAATGTCAACGACGCCGGTACAGTACACCTTGCCCCTGGAACATACGACAATAGTCAAGACTATGACCTAACTATAACTAAAGACGTGACTATCCAGGGAGCTGGACCAGACCAAACTAAGATTGATGCCGGGCTGTCAAATGCTGGATTTTCAGTGAGTACCGGGAAAACAGTGACCTTCCAAGACCTGAAGATCCAGGATTGTCTAAACAGTGTAGGTGCCGGGATCTACAACAACCCCGGAGCTACCCTGAACATCCAAAACTGTGTCTTTCTAAACAACCACGCCACAGTAAATGGTGGAGGCATCTACAACAACGGGGGGACTGTGAATATTGCCAATAGCCAATTCAACAGTAATCTTGCAGGTTCTGGTGATTTTGGTGGGGCAATTTACAACTCCAACGGAGTTCTGACCATAACCAACACCATATTCAATGGTAACCAGGCTGAAATTGATGGTGGGGCTATTTGCAGTCACGCGGGGACTACAACCATTACGGGATGTACTTTCACCAACAACCATGCCGGTGATGATGGGGGAGCCATATACAACAGTGGCACCATGACCATAACCGGTAGTACCATTGAACATAACACTGCTGGAGTAAACAGTGGAAACGGTGGTGGAATAACCAACTATGGCCAGTTAGATATAACTGACAGTAGTGTGAGTTACAATACTGCTCAGGGCGACAGTGGGGCCATTGAAAACCGGGGCACCCTGACCGTGACCCGCTCCCAATTTAACTACAACACTGGCGATTATGGAGGGGCAATATACAACTACCTTGAAGCCCTGACTGTCAAAGACAGTACCTTCAACCACAACCACGCCCGAGATGCGGGTGGAGCAATATACAACCAGGGAACTTTAGAAGTGACTGGCAGCACCATCGCCTACAACATCGCTGATTACGAAAGTGGAGGCATACATAACTACAATGGTTACGAAGATGTTATGGTGAACTTCAACCGCATAGTAGGCAACACCCCCAACGCTATTAGATCCAGAGATCTCATTGACATCCAGTACAACTGGTGGGGATCTAACCTTCCGGACTTCAACACCCTCATTGATGGAGTGGCTGATTATGAACCCTGGCTAGTTATGAGATACAATGCCAATCCCATCACCATCCTGCAGGGTGGAACATCAACCCTTACTGCTGATCTAAGGTACGATTCAGATGGAACATTCCACTTACCATCGTTAGGACACCTTCCAGACGGGACACCGGTAACCTTTACCACCTCTCTGGGTAATGTGGGCAGTAAATCCATAACTGTGGGAACCTTATCTGGAGTGGCCACAGCCATACTACGTGGTGATGAAGCAGCAGGGGAAGCACTAATTTCCATACTGCTGGATAGTCAGTCCCTGACCGGAACTGTGATCATAACCCCTGTGGCCCAGGCAGCAAGTACCACTACTACTGCTGGCCGGACCATTGGCATGCAGAGCACTGGAATACCCTTAGCTACCCTATTAATAGCAGGGCTAATGATATTGGGAGGTATGATAATCCCTAAACGCCATTAACATCCCCTTTTTATTTTTTTAGGGATTTTTCATATTTTTTTAAATGAGTTATGACTATTTTTAATGTTACCCTCCGGTTAAAAATCTGTCCGGTTTATTACGATGAAAATCAGCACCAAGGTTTATCACAGTGAAAATCAGCACCAAATATTGCCAAAAGTATTTCCCTTGGTGAGAATCTATTAAAAGCAGGACTTATGAAATGCAATCTAAGTGATCCCATCCGAAAGGGGATTAGTACCTTAGGGATGAATATATTTTCAGAAGATTGAGCATCAAGATAATAAGCCACAGGTGAAGGCATAATGAAAAATAAGAAGACACCAGGGTTGAAACCCCAATTCATAAGGGTGGTATGGTGTGATAATGCCAATATCATCCGGGGAAAAGCAGTTCATGTGGATTCAGTTAAGGATCAGGAAGTATCAGTGGGTATTTCCCGTGGCCAGCAGGGCGTTCCAGTGATGTATGATGGTGTAGTGGCTGAATCTGGACTGGATCCCGTGGGTGAAATAACACTCCGGGGAGATATGGCCACATTAACACCCTTATCCTACGCTCCAGGTCATTTCAGGGTTATGGGAGACATGTTGCAGGATGGGAAAGTATGGGAAAACTGTCCACGCGGTTTTTTAAAGAAAATGATCAGGGCCCTGGAAGAGAATGGTTTGAAGGTTAAAGCATCCTTTGAAAACGAGTTCTACCTCCTAAAAAAGAGTATAACTCAAAATGATGGGAATGCTAAAAACAATAATCATCCCTTTTACCAGCCAGCAGATTTTACTCCTTTTGCATCCACCCAATCCATGGATTTAAACCATCCAGTTATTATGGACATAGTTGAATCCTTAATTACCCAGAACATTACTGTGGAACAGTATTATCCTGAATCCGGGCCGGGTCAACAGGAAATAACCATGGGGTACTCTGATGCACTGCCGGCTGCCGATAACCAAGTTATATTCCGGGAGACAGTTAAGGCCATTGCCCCTCAACATGGGTTAATAGCCTCCTTCCTGCCTAAGATTTTCCCGGATAAGGCTGGAAGCGGGTGCCACTTGCACCTCAGCCTGTGGAAGGATGATGAAAACATTTTACCGGACCATGACACAGAATATGGTATTGGTGAAACTGCTCAAGCATTTATAGCAGGCATACTGCACCATTTACCGGCACTGATGGCTCTAACCACACCAATACCCCGATCTTACCGCAGGATAAGACCCCACATGTGGAGTGGGGCCTTCCAGTCCTGGGGTTTCAATAACCGTGAGGCCGCAATCAGGGTGATCCAGGGAGAAGAGGGTAAAATAAAACATTTTGAATTGAAAACTGTGGATGCAGCTTCCAATCCTTACCTGGCCCTGGGTGCAGTTATAGCCGCAGGCCTAAATGGTATTCAAGAGAATATGACGTTGACTGAACCAGTACAAAAGGACCCAGCCACTCTTTCACCAGAGGAACGGGATGAAAAGGGAATTATACCACTCCCCGGGAATCTGGGAGAAGCACTTGAGGCATTAAGGAAGGATAGGACTATATCCAATGCCATGGGGCCTGAACTTTCCAAGTCATATCTGGCAGTGAAGAATAAAGAATATGAAGACTTGCAGGCCATGCATTCCCAGAAGGAAGTTGAACTGTTACTGGAAAAATATTAATTTACAGGGAAATTTTTACAGGGTGAATTGTGGTTCCCGGTAAATGGATTCGATCAGTTTCTCTGCATGGGCCACCTGTTGGGTTTGGCCACTTACTGCCAGCCAGATGGAACCCTCGGCACCGGCCACACCACCGGCAGCCACCAGTTCGGCCCGGGCACCGGTTAAACTGGATATTGCATCTATTTCCGTGAAAACCTCACCTACTACCGGTAACAGGCGGGGACCTTCTGTTCCCGGGGAGTTAATTCTCAGGGCAAGTTCATCCAGATCAGTATTCAACCTTTTCTCCAGTCCCACCGGTAGGATCAGACGTGCCCTGCGGCCTACCACTGCCTGTAGGGCTGCTCCGATGGTTCCCGCCTGCGGATGGCCGATGTAGATAGCAGCCTTCTTTTCAGGAAGTTGCAGGGCATTGGCACCCTTCAGTATCACATCACCCTCTTTAAGGTCGCCAACAACATCAAATATGGTTAAACCTTTCTTCCACACACCATCCACTATGACCACATCACCTGGAAACCCAGTTTCGTCTTTAAGTCGGCCAGACTTACTGATTAAACCAGCAGAAGGCAGGACGATCCCCCTGAAGAACCTTTCCCTGGAAAATCCTTCCTGTTGACCGAGGAATGTTAAAATCTCTTCTGCCACGTACCCATTGGTTGTTCCGGCGATTATAACCAGGGTCCCTGATTTTAAGGCAGATTTGATGGAGGGATGGTCCACCAATGCCCGGGCTATCAGTCTCTTACCTGCTGCAGGAGTGATTAAAAACTGTTTCATAACTAAACCTCCATTTTCTTATATTTCCCCTTTACCGGCTTATTTTTAGCCCCAAATCATGAAATATTTTTTTATTTTTTATCTACCATATTTTACCTTATATAATGATTTTACGTTAAATGAAGATTTATTATCTTGTTTAAGTCATGTCAAGGAAATATAGCCCATATCAGAATTTTTATCATTCTTTATTACTAATGTTTTTGTATTTCTGGTTAATGTTTGGACTATTTTCTGTATTTTAGATAATGGAAATCTAATTATTCTAAAATAAATATAGTGTATTACGGTGCGACAATATGATTTAGGATGATTCTTTGCTATGATGAATGATTTAATCATAAGTTATTTGATTCACATTGAGTTGAAAAAGGGGATTTAAAATAATTTAAAGATTGTTTATTCATTTCTTAGTTAAAAAGAGGTGTTAGAGCATGCCCAAAGTTATTCATTTTGAGATACCGGCAGAAGAACCAGAAAGAGCAGTAGAATTCTATGGAAAAGTTTTCGGATGGAAAATAGATAAATGGGCTGGTGAATTGGATTACTGGCTGGTGGAAGCTGGTGGAGAGGATGAACCCGGAATCAATGGGGCTATCAAACCAAAAGAATTTGGTTCTATGATTAGTGATGTCATCAGTATTGATTCCTATGATGAATTTGCCAAGAAAATTGAAGCGGAAGGCGGGAAGATGTTGACCGAAAAAATGACCATCCCCGATATGGGGTACACCGGATCCTTCCAGGACACCGAGGGAAATGTTATGGGAATAATAGAGGTTACCATGTTATTTATAACTCGTACATTCCATGCTCCTCTGGAGAGAGTGTGGGAGGCCTGGACCAACCCTGAGGCTATTAAAAAGTGGTGGGGCCCAAGAGGGTACACCGCATCGGTGGTAAAGAATGACTTCAGGGTGGGAGGCTCTTCCCTGTACAGCATGCGATCACCGGAAGGCCAGGACATCTGGAGCACCGGCGTTTATAAGGATATAGTTCCCCGGGAGCGGATTGTGTCCACAGATAGCTTCGCTGATGCAGATGGTAATGTGGTTCCCGCTTCTCATTACGGAATGAGCGGGGACTGGCCATTGGAGTTGATGGTGACGGTGATGTTTCAGGAAGAAAATGGTAAGACCCGACTCACTCTGCAGCACACGGGCTTCCCGGACAATCAAAATAAGACTTTAGCTGAAGCTGGTTGGAATCAATCCCTGGATAAGCTCGCTGAATATCTTGTCTAAGTTCAAATCGGTTTGTTCCAAGTTTAAGGGATGTTCCATAAGAATTGTTTTTAAAGTAAAGTCTGGATGAAGTGCTGAAGATGATGAAATAGTTAATGGAGGGATTGAAAATGCAAAAGATTGTGCCATTCTTATGGTTTGAGGATAGTAAAGCTGAAGAGGCAGCTAAGTTTTATATCTCCATTTTTAAAAATTCAAAGATAGTACATATCATGCGATACGGGAAATCTGGCCCCGGCCCGGAAGGATCGGTCATGTCGGTTATCTTCCAGCTCGAAGGACAGGAATTTTATGCATTAAATGATAATCCCCAATTCAAATTTACTGAAGCTTTATCGTTATTCGTGAACTGTGATACTCAGGAAGAGATTGACAAGTTGTGGGAGAAGCTCAAAGAGGGTGGAATGGAACTGGGACCCGGTTGGGTTAAGGATAAATTTGGTTTAGCCTGGCAAATCATTCCCAGTCTTTTAAGTGAATACTTAAGTGACTCCGACCCCGAGAAATCCCAGAGGGTGATGGAGGCCATGATGCAGATGTATAAACTGGACATAGATAAGTTAAAGCAGGCGTATGATGGAAGATAGCCGGATAAATCAGAAGAGATAAAATAAAATAGCTTTGCACAAAGGAGTGTTTGATTT
>NPID01000953.1_pt1 | contig 28485 bp, 23 predicted proteins | sample 8637491 | NCBI WGS metagenome assembly NPID01 (sample SAMN07420843, study PRJNA396082) | bioreactor metagenome | isolation source: sample BA6 brine-fed electro-methanogenic bioreactor BA | place: Japan: Kochi | collected 2016-06-14 | reverse complement strand
ACGATCCGCTGACCACCGGCGATTCGTCGCTGTCGGCCTGTATCCAGAGCATCATCGCCAACGAGACCGGCTGCGTCGAAAAGGCCATGAAGTATGCCCGCTACGCCATCCTGATGGATCTGGCCGATGTCGGCGGCAACGTCAAGGATGGCTGCCATATCGCCTCCATGGGCGGCACCTGGATGGTGGCGGTCTACGGGTTCGCCGGCCTGCGCGATTTCGGCGGTCAGCTGAGCTTTTCCCCGCGGCTGCCCTGCCAGCTCAAGCGGCTGCGGTTTCATCTCACTTTCCGGGGGCAGCATCTGGAGGTGGAGATCACCGCCGAACAGGCCACCTATCGCCTGAAACAGGGCAAGGGACTGGTCCTGATCCACCAGGGGGAGCCGGTCGAGCTCTCGGCCGCTGAGCCGGTGGTGACGGTCGCGGTCAGGGATGAGCGATAAAATTCAGCGGCCAATTGCCGGCCATGACCGGCGACAGCTTCAACCTTGGCGCCCTAACCCCCGAGCCTTGCGGCCAGCCATCCCGAACCATCCCGCCGCCACGACCTGCAGCAGCAGAATCGCCTTGAACCCCGCCCGGTAACCTGCCGGATCGTACCCGCCGGCCGCGGTCTCCGGCCACAGGCCGATGATCGCGCCGAGCGCCCACTGGGCGCAGAAGGCGCCGAGGAAAACCGGCAGGTTGAGGGCCGTGTTGGCACGGCCGGCCAGGTGCCTGGGAAAGGTTTGGGAGAGCACCGCGTAGGGCAGGATGCAGGCGGTGCCGGCAAAACCGAACAGCAGCCAGATCAGCACCGGAGGCAGAAAACGGCCCCAGATCAGCAGAACCTGCACCCCCATGAAGGTCGCCAGGCCGCCGACCGCCACCGTCAGCGGACGAATGCCGCGCCGGGCAAGCCGTTCGGTCAAAGCCCCGTAACCAAAGTAGCCGGCGATCATCGCCACCGACAGTATCAGCAGGGTGTTGGCCACCCCGTCGCGGCCGAACCCCGCCACGTCGCGCAGCCAGGGGCCGGCCCACAGGCCGGGAATCGACAGGTAGGCCGCCTGGGCGGCAATCGCCCAGGGGGCGATGCGCCAGAATTCGCCGCTGGTGTAAATGGTGGCCACCCCCCGAAGCTGTTCGCGCAGCGACTCCCCCGCGGGCTCCTCGTGGCGCCGCGGGACCAGGAAAAATACCACAACCGCGGCGACCAGGGTCAGGACGCCCAGCGCGGTAAAAACCCCGCGCCAGTCGGTGAGCTGCAGGGCGGCCTCCACCGGGGCGGTGGCAAATAGCGCCCCCATTCCCCCCGAGACCATCTGCACGCCGTTGGCCAGGGGCAGCCGCTCGGCCGGAAACCACTGGGTGAAGGCCTTGAAGGCCGCCATCAGGCAGGCCGACACCCCGATGCCGATCAGTGCCCGGCCGCAGATCAGCGCGGCGAGACTCTCCGCCTCGGCGAAAACAAACGCTCCGCTGGCGGCAAACAGCAGCAGGGCGGATTCCACCCGCCGCGGTCCGAACCGGTCGAGCAGCATTCCGAGAGGCAGCTGGAAAGAGGCAAAGGCCAGAAAGTAGGCCGAGGTCAGCAGCCCCAGGCTGGCCGGCTCCAGCCCCAGATCGGCCGCCAGGTTGGGGGCCAGGACCGCGTTGACCGTGCGGTAGAGGTAGGAGAGGAAGTAGCCGAGGGCAAAGGGGAGAAAAACCCGCAACAGGGTCGCAACGGTGGGCGGCATAAGCGTCTGGCAACCTCCGGGAAAAGTGGATCGTTTCATTGATAGCCGATTCTGGCCATGGGGCAAGGGAAAAATGCAAATTGAGGCGCTCCGGGCTGCCAGCGCGCAGGCCGTGGACGGTACCGCCCCCCCTGCGCGGCTGGGTTGGCCACAACCAAAAGCTCCGGCCTGCCGCACCGCGGGCCATCGATCAGCTCGTGCGCCGGGCGGTGCTTTGTCGGAGGCGTCCGAACGAGCCAGGAGTTTTCGGAGCAACAGGGACGATTCACCGCTCGCGTCTAGCGACGGTACGAGCCGGCATAGATTGCCGAGAGGATGAGCAGGACTCCAAAGATCTCCCTGCCTTCTGTCGGCCGCGAGAAAAAGAGGACGTCCCACCCGAAGGCGAGAGCCGGTTGCAGGAGCAGGAAGAGGCTGGCGATGGTGGCGGAGATGTGCTTGATGGCCGAAGAGATGAAGGACCATCCGATCGTGGTGCACACCACTCCGGCTCCGACCAGGGCCAGAAAAGAGATGGTATCGGGAATAACAAAGGAAGAGCCTGTGACCGGAGTGACGAGGCCGAGGAACCCAGTGCAGGTGACTGCAACGACAAACATTGCCGAAATGCCACTTATCCCCTGATGGGTCATTGCCTTCTTGATCAGCAGGATGTAGCCGGAATAGAAGATCGCCGTTCCGATCCCGAACAGGATGCCAAGCCGGTAGCCTTGGTCCAGGGAGCTCATATCGACGCCGGTTATGAAGAACATCCCTGACAGAGCCATCAGGATCGCCACCATGAACATCCGGCTGATTTTTTCTCGGAACAGGATGCAGGAAAAAATGGCCGTGAAAAAAACCTGAAAATTCCCAAGTAGAGTCGAAAGCCCTGGCCCCACATAGTGGATACTGCGGTGCCAGCACATGAAGTCGATACTCAGGAAGATGCCGCTCCCGACAAGAAGCAGTAGAGTCTTGCGGTGCATGAGCAGGCCAGCACTTTTAATGTGTAGTAGCAGGAAAAGCGAGAGTCCCGCAAAGAGCATGCGGTAAAAGCCTGCGCTGTCGGGAGCAACGTCGGCCAGCCTTATGAAGACCGGGGCGAAGCTGATGCAGATCGAGCCCGCCAGCAGCCAGAGCAGGGGGCGGACATGCGAGGCCGAGGCTGAGATGTCCATGGCGCTTTGTTTCCGAAAAAACCGAAGAGAGATAGGGATTTGCTTTTGGCGGGGTGGCGCCGACGGAGCCTCAATCGCCCCTCCAGCCGATCTGCCAGACTCAGACGAGACTGGCTGTAAAAATCCACTACCCCGCCCCTTTTGTCAAACCCAAAAGCACGGGGTGGATGACCGGCGACAAAAATTTTACACGAGTCGCCACGCTAGACTTTCAAGGGCAGAAAAAAATTACCCAACGAAGGGTCGGCGGCATGCCCAGTTTGACGGCCTTTTAGGCACCTCGTGCCCCGTGCGGTTGATCCTGTTTTCCACGCGGTCCCGTGCGCCGGCCTGAAAATCACGCTCTGCAGGACCGAGGCGGGTTGGGCGAAGGGGCTCATGTTTCGCCGCGACTATTCACCACCCTGCTTCGTCGGTGGTGAATGGTCGATGTCGACCGCGGCGTCCAGCCGGTGTAAAACTTTTAAAATCTGGTCCAGCATATCGGGTGGCCCACCGCTCATATTTTCTTCTTCCGCCACTTCCAGCTCCCGGGCATCATACTCCCAGCGCCGCAAGATCTTGATCTTTTGATCCCGGGTAAGGGATTGCTCGTCAAATACTTCATCCGGACACGCAAATTCACTGGCCGGATCCAACATCGCTTTTTCAATGTTCATAGGTCGACTCCTCGGAGATCTATACCATCATTATACATCCGTGGGGTTCGATCGCCTGGTCTTTCCGTCTTCCTGCACCAGGGCGGGAATTCGCAGAATTATCGGGGCGTTTGGCGGCGGCCCTGGCGGGACAACGAGGTGGACGGAACTTCAGGCCGCCCCGTCGAGATTGTCGTTTTCCATGGCACCTGACGCCCGCGGCTTGCCGGCGGGAGATGCCCCCGCGTCAAACGCATCCTGGGGGCGGGTCGTGGCAAGGCCGGAAAAATCGCTGGCAGAGGATTTCCTGCGGAGCGTGACCGCAAAGGTCCCCTGAAACCGAAAAATAACGGGACCTTCCCGACTTGCCTATCGGCATTTCACGGTTAATCTTTGGAATGAAAGCGCAATCGTTGGCGGCGTGGCCGGTGCCATGGCCGGATCGGCCGCCCTGGAGATCATGGTGGGACTACGACAGCGGGGAGCGGATCACCGAGGTGCAGGAAGCCGACGATGGCGATCGTCCCGGCAATTCAACTTTGAGGAGACTTGGAAATGAACTATCCAATCAGAAAGATGTCCGGCCGTTTTCTTCCTTCCGTGGCGCTGCTGGCCTGCCTGATCCTGCTGGCCGGTGCCCTGTTCCCGGCCGGCTCCCGAGCCGCCACCGCCCGGGAGATCGACGTCAGCGTCCAGGTGTCTCTGGAGCGGTTTCACACCCAGGTCAAGGGGAGCCGGGAGTTCGCCAAGACCGCCAAGGCCTTCCTGGTGCTGCCCAACGTCAAGAAGGCCGCCTTCATTATCGGGGGCGAATACGGCGAGGGGGCGCTGGTGGTCGATGGCCGGACCGAGGCCTATTACAACATCGTCTCCGCCTCGTTCGGTCTGCAGATCGGGGCCCAGGCCAAGGATATGATCATCGCCTTCATGACCGACCGGGCCCTGGATCAATTCCGCGACAGCCAGGGCTGGGAGGCGGGGGTGGACGGCAACATCGCCCTGATCGACATCGGCGGCGGCCAGCGAATCGACACCACGACCATCAAGGATCCCATTGTCGCCTTCGTCTTTGACGTCAAGGGTCTGATGGCCGACGTCTCCTTCAAGGGGGCGAAGTTCACCAGGCTGGACAAGTAAATCGACGCCGAACCCTGCTGGCCGGTTCGCCGCGGGGTGTGAATCCCGAGCGGGAGCCGAATCAACGATGTCCGAAGTCCTCGCCTGTCAAGATTGTGATCTGCTGAACCGGGTGCCATCGGTTCCCGAAGGGGCCGCCGCGAGGTGCAGCCGCTGCGGTGCCGTGCTGTTTCGCCACAAGCGCAACAGCATCGAGCGGACCCTGGCCTGGACCCTGGCCGGGCTGGTCCTTTTCATCCTGGCCAACGGCTTCCCCTTTCTGGCGATGAAAAGCGGCGGGCTGGTCCGGGAAACCACCCTGGCCACGGGCATCATGGAGTTCTATGGCGAGGGCAAGTGGCTTCTGGCCAGCGTGGTTCTGCTGACCTGCCTGGTCTTTCCCCTGCTGCAGATGGTGGGCCTTCTCTACGTTCTGCTGCCGCTTCACCTCGGCCGGCGGCCAAGGCATCCCGCCCCGGTGTTCAGGTTCGTCAACCACGTCGAGGAGTGGGGGATGCTCGAAGTCTTCACGCTCGGCATCCTGGTTTCGGTGGTGAAACTGGCCAAAATGGCCAGCATCGTCCCGGGGATCTCCCTCTATTCCTTTGGCGCCCTGGTGTTCGTCCTGGCCGCCGCGGCAAACTCCCTGGAGCCCCACGCCGTCTGGGAGAAACTGGAGCAGGGGCCGTGAGCGGCCGCTCTCCCACCGCCCGGGCGGCCGACCTGGTCAGCTGCCACAGTTGCCAACTGCTCAGCGCCCGTTTCCCGGGATCTGCCGCCCGGCATCTGGTCTGTCCCCGCTGCGGCGCCACCCTGCACCGGCGCAAGCCAAACAGCCTGGCCCGTACCTGGGCCCTGGTTGTGGCGGGGTTTATCTTTTATCTGCCGGCCAACCTGCTGCCGATCACCGTCACCACCTCCCTGGGGCGCCAACAGGCCGACACCATCATCAGCGGGGTGATTTACTTCGTTCAGACCGGCAGCTGGCCCATTGCCCTGGTGATCTTCGTGGCCAGCGTGTTCGTGCCGCTGATGAAGCTGCTGATCCTGACCTTTCTGCTCATCTCGGTGCAGCTCAAATCCCGCTGGCGGCCCCGCGACCGCACCCGTCTCTACCGGTTCACCGAAATCGTCGGCCGCTGGTCGATGGTCGACATTTACGTCGTCACCATTCTGGTCGCCCTGGTGAAACTGGGGGCTCTGGCCAACATCGACGCCGGCCCCGGGGCGGTCTATTTCGCCGCGGTGGTGATCATCACCATTTTCGCCGCGGAAAGCTTCGATCCCAGGCTGATCTGGGATGCCATGGAGGGAGCTCATGACCCAGAACGCTGATCCGGCGCCGGCCGAGGAAAAGATTCCGGAGGCTGAAGTCCAGACCCGAAAGGGGATCTCCATCATCTGGATCGTGCCCCTGGTCGCCCTGGCGATCGGGGGCTGGCTGGCCTTCAAGGCCCTTTCCGAAAAGGGGCCGACCGTCACCATCACCTTCCTCTCGGCCGAGGGGCTCGAGGCCGGCAAAACCAAGATCCGGTACAAGAACGTGGAGGTGGGCCAGGTCGAGGACATCCGGCTCAGCGAGGATCTCTCCCATGTCGTGGTGACGGCCAAAATGGTCAAAGAGTCCGCGGGCTATCTTACCGAAAATACACGGTTCTGGGTGGTTCGGGCGCGGGTGGCGGCGGGGGAGGTCTCGGGTCTGGAAACCCTCTTCTCCGGAGCCTACATCGGCATCGATCCGGGCCAGCAGGGCAAGCCGGCCCGTCATTTCAGGGGCCTGGAAGTTCCCCCGGTCATCACCACGGAAACCCCGGGGAAGCAATTTTTGCTCAAGGCCGAAAGCCTCAGCTCGCTGGACATCGGATCGCCCGTATATTTTCGCAAGATCAAGGTCGGCCAGGTGGTCAGTTATGAACTGGGCGAGGACAATCTGCTCGATGTGCGGATTTTCATCGATGCTCCCCACGACCAGCGGGTCCGGGAAAATACCGTCTTCTGGAACGCCAGCGGCATCGACCTCACGCTGGACCCGGGCGGCCTGGAAATCAACACCGAATCGCTGGTTTCTATCCTGTTGGGAGGCATCGCCTTTGATCTGCCCGCCGGGGCCGGACCGGCGGAGCCCGCCCGGGAGAATGCCGTTTTCAACCTGTTTGCCAGCCGGGAAAAAACCACCGAAAAATCCTATGCCCGCAAGGAGCACTTCCTGCTCTATTTCAAGGACACGGTCCGCGGGCTGGTGCCGGGGGCTCCCGTTGAGTTTCGCGGCATCAAGCTGGGCGAGGTGATCGATGTCGACCTCGAATTCGAAATGGCCGAAATGGAATTCCGCATTCCGGTCCATGTGGTCATCGAACCCGAACGCATCAACCCGCGGGGGCCTTCTCCCGAGGAGCAATACAGCGTCCTGAACACCCTGGTGGAAAAGGGGCTCAGGGGCCAGTTGAAGACCGGCAATCTGCTCACCGGCCAGCTTTTTGTCGATCTGGACATCGATCCCGATGCGCCGCCGGCCAGGATGGTCTTTGGCGAGCGTTATCCGGTGATCCCCACGACCCCGAGCATCGTGGAGAAATTCACCGAAACGCTGGATCGGGTCATGGCTCGGGTCGAGAAATTTCCTCTGGAGCAGATCGGCCAGGACCTGCAGAAAACCATCCGCACGCTCAACCAGAGTCTGCAGGAATTGCAGAGCCTGGTCCGAAACGTCAATTCCGATGTCACCCCGCGGATCAATCAGACCCTGGTCGATCTCCAACGGACCCTCGATGACATTCAGAGCAGTCTCGGGACCGATTCCCCCCTCAACTACAATACCAACAAGGCCATGGATGAGCTCACCCTGACGCTGCGTTCCCTGCGCAACCTGACCGACTCGCTGGAGCGCAACCCGCAATCGATCATCTTCGGCAGACAAAAAGAGGAGCCATGAAAAACCTGTCCGTGGAACAAGCGCTCGTTTCTTTACTGCTCGGCCTGATGCTGGTGGCCGCAGGCTGCGCCGGCAAGCCGCCCGGCGTTCGGTATTACGGCCTGGCGCCCCTGGTTTCCGCCGAAGCGGCTTCTCCCGGGGCCTTGCAGGGCCGGCATCCCAGCATCGAGGTCGGCCCCGTTGAGCTGCCCCAGGCCCTGAACCGCGAGCAGCTCGTCACCCGCTCGAGCGCCCACCGGCTCATCATCCATCAATCCCATCGCTGGGCCGGGTCTTTGGACAAGGACCTGACCGCGGTGCTGGTCCGGAACCTCTCGGGGCTGCTGGGGACGGACCGGGTGGCGCCCTTCGGCGAGACCCCTCTGGAGCCGGCGGATTACCGGGTGATGCTGAATATCGAGCAATTCGACGGCGCCCCGGGCGAATCGGTCACCCTGAAGGCCCGCTGGACGATTCTCAGTCCCGCTCGGAAAAAGATCCTGAGGGTGGGGCGGAGCGATATCCGCGAACCGCTGGCGGGAGGCGGCTTCGAAGAGCTGGTTCAGGGCCAGAGCCGCGCTGTCGGTCAGCTCAGCCGGGAGATCGCCCGGGAGCTGGCAGGCGTGAACCGGGGAGGCTGAGCAGGTGGACCCGAGCCGCATGATCAAGCGCTCTGCGATGGCGAGGCGGGTCAGCTGCCCCGGCGCCGGAAAATCGGTGGCCGCTATCCGGGCTGCGGCTTGAGGAAAACTTGCTTGTTTGGCGGGGGGCAGCACCTTCGCAGGGGTTTACGATCCGGGCGGGTCGGGAGTTTTTTCCTCGGCTCGGATCAACCCGCGCGGCTCCTTGACCCGTGCTTCGGGATTGCCGGTGATCAGCCTGGCGCTTTTGGTAAAAAAGAGATAGGACCAGAGCCAGGAGAACATGACAAACACCCGCCGGCGAAAGCCGATCAGCGTCCAGATGTGGACGAAGCACCAGGCCAGCCAGGCCGGAAAACCGCAGAAGTCTCTCCCCTTGACCGTGGCCACGGCGCGGTTGCGGCCGATCGTCGCCATGGCCCCCTTGTCATGGTAGGCAAAGGCCGGCCGGCCTGCGGGCTGCAGCTCTCCGGCGGTTTCCCGACGGATCAGCTCCGCGACAAATTTCCCCATCTGGATGGCGGCCGGGGCGACCCCGGGCACCGGGTCGCCGGTTCGCGGGTCGATCACGCAGGCCAGGTCGCCGATGACGAAAACCTCCGGATGCCCGGGCACCGAAAGGTCCGGGTCGACCCTGACCCGGCCGTTGCGGTCCAGCTCGACCCCCAGGGTTTCCGCCACCCGGGAGCCGCGCACCCCGGCCGCCCAGATGACGTTGGCCGCCGGCAACCGCTCCTCGCCGATCACCACTTCGCCCTCGCGGACCTCGGTAACCCGGCTGTTCAACCGGACCTCCACGCCCATGGCCTGCAGGTCGTGCAGCGCCCGGCGGCCCATCGTTTCAGGCATCGCGCTCAGCAGGCGGTCACCCGCCTCGACCAGCATCACCTTGGCGGTCGTGGTGTCGATGAAGCGAAAATCCCTCGGCACCGATTTGACGGCAATCTCCTGGAGCGCTCCGGCCATCTCCACCCCGGTCGGGCCTCCGCCGACCACCACGAAGGTCAGCTTGCCGCGCCGCGAGGTTTCATCCGATTCCCACTCGGCCTCCTCGTAGGCGAGCAGAACCCGGCGCCGGATTTCCAGGGCATCGTCGATGGTTTTCAGCCCGGGGGCATGTTGCTGCCAGTCGTCGTGGCCGAAGTAGGAATGGGTGGCTCCGGTGGCCAGCACCAGATAGTCGTAGGAGATCTCGCCCCTGGGAAAGCAGGCCCGCCTGCGCTGCAGATCCACCCCGGTCAGCCGGGCCAGGGCGACATGGACATTGCTCTGGTGGCGAAGGACGTGACGGATCGGCGAGGCGATATCGGCCGGCGAAAGGACCGCCGTGGCCACCTGGTAGAGCAGGGGCTGAAACAGGTGATGGTTCTGGCGATCGACCAGGGTGACATGTACCGGGGCGTCGGCCAGGCCCTTGGCGGTGTTGAGTCCGGCAAAGCCGCCGCCGACAATCAGCACCACGGGCGGGCGGGGCCCGGGCGGGTTGGCCATATGAGTCTCGTCCATTGCTGAATCCTTTAGTAGGTCCTTTGCCAGGGCCCTGGGAGGTAAGTTGCTGCTCTAATTGTACCCGATGCCGCCGCCGATCAACACCTCCCTTGTGCCCGCCGTCCGTTCTGCTAACCTGATAGTGAATCAGCCGATACCGGGTGGCCTCAGACGAGGAGCAGACCGATGATCGAAGGACTCTGGATCGGCGAGTGGCGCTCCAGCGTGACGAATATCGCCAACCATGCCTTTGAGCATTGGGCCGAGCGCATCCGCCTGCGGCTGGACCGGGCGCGGGGGGTAAAATAGGGGTTTTCCCGATGAATGGCGCGGGAAGGGGGGCGATGAGTAGAATTTGCGGCTTGGCAGGTCTGGTGTTTGCAGTGCTGCTTTTCGGCCATGCGCGCCCTTCGGCTGCGGTCAGCTTGCCCCGGGTGGTCATCGGTATTGCCGCTGACGGACCCTGGGAAAGAAACGATGAACTGATCGCCCTTTTTCAGCAGGAAATCAAAGCGCTGACCGCCGGCGAGTTCGACCTGCGTTTTCCGGCCGACAAAATCCTGATCGCGGACTGGACCCGAGGAGGAACGGGCAGGGTTCTGGAGCAGCTGCTTCAGGATCCCGAGGTCGATCTGGTCATTACCCTCGGGGTACTGGTCTCTCTGGAGGCAGCGCAGTACGGCCCGCTCCCCAAACCGGTGATATCCCCGATCGTGGTCGACCGAGAGGTACAGGCCATACCGTTTAAGGACGGGGCCAGCGGGGTCAGAAATTTCACCTACATCGCTTCGCCTCCGCGGATAGCCAGCGATCTGAGAATTTTCCATGACCTGTTGCCGTTTAAAAAACTGGTCATTCTGATCAACCGGGCCTTTTACGAGAACATCCCCCTGGAGAAGAGCAAGGTTTTTCAGGTCGCTGCCGAACTCGGTTTCGAAGGCGTCTTCGTCCCCGTAGGAACCTCGGCCGAAGCGGCCCTGGCGGCTCTGCCCGATGGCGCCGAGGCGGTCTACGTCTCGCCGCTGATGCGGCTTGATCCCGCCGAGTTCGACCGATTGGTCAAAGGCCTTATCGAGCGGCGCCTGCCGAGTTTTTCCCTGTTCGGCAAGAGCGAGGTGTTGCGCGGGATCATGGCCGGGGCGGCCCCGGAAACCGACTTTCCCCGCCTGGCCCGACGCACCGCCCTCAACATTCAGCGCATTCTGCTCGGCGAAGAGGCCGCAGCCCTGCCGGTGGCCTTCGATCAGGATGAGCGGCTCACCATCAACATGGCCACCGCCCGAGCCGTCGGCTTCTACCCGCGCTGGGATGTTGTGACCGAAGCGGTGCTGCTCAATGAAGAGCGCACCGACCTCGGTCGGCTGCTTTCCCTGAGCGGCGTGGTCCGAGAGGCCGTGGCGGCCAACCTCGACCTGGCGGCCCGCCGGCGCTTTGTGGCCGCCGGAACCCAGGAGGTGCGCCGGGCCCGCGCGGTGCTGCTGCCGCAACTTTCCGTCGCCGCCGGCGGCACCGTGATCGACGATGATCGCGCCGCGGCCAGCTTCGGTGCCCAGGCCGAACGCACCCTGACCGGCTCGGCCTCTTTCAGTCAACTGGTCTATTCGGACCGGGCCTGGTCCAATTTCACCGTGGAAAAACATCTGCAGCTCTCCCGCGAGGAGGAGCTGGCGCAGCTTCGTCTCGACATCGTCCAGGAGGCGGCCACCGCCTATCTGAACGTGCTGCGGGCCAAGACCCTGCAGCGGATTCAGAAGGACAACCTCCAGGTGACCCGCTCCAATCTGGAGCTGGCAAGGGCCCGGCTGCAGGTCGGCTACTCGGGGCCGGCCGAGGTGTTTCGCTGGGAGAGCCAGATCGCCATCGACCGCCAGGCGGTGATCGATGCCGATGCCGAGCGCCGGCAGGCCGAGATCGCCCTCAACCGGCTTCTGCATCGCCCGGCCGAAGAGCCTTTTCTGACCGAAGAGACCGGTCTCGATGACCCGGCTCTGATTACCAGCCGGAAAAGGTTCTACGCCTACATCGACAATCCCTGGTCCTTCCGGGTGTTTCGCGACTTCATGGTGCAGGAAGGGTTCATCCTGGCCCCGGAACTGAAGCAGTTCGATGCGGCGATCGCCGCCCGGGAGCGGACCCTGGTTGCCGACCGGCGGGCCTTCTGGGTCCCCGACGCGGTGCTGGAGGGCGGCGTCACCCAGCTGCTGGCCGAGGGCGGAGAGGGGCGGGAGAGCCCCCAGGCCGGGCAGGTCCAGCTCCCTGAGGCGGACGATACCGACTGGAGCATCAATCTGAATCTTACGCTCCCGCTGGCCACCGGCGGCTCGCGCCGGGCCGAGCTGGCTCAGAGCCGGGAGGAGCTATCCCGTCTGCGACTGGAGCGCAGAGCCGCCGCCGAGCGGATCGACCAGCGCATTCGCTTCGCCCTGCACCAGGCCCAGGCCTCCTTCACCGGCATCCGCCTGTTGCGGGAGGCGGCCGAGGCGGCCCGCAAGAACCTCGACCTGGTCACCGATTCCTATTCGCGAGGGGCGGTCAACATCCTCGATCTGCTCGATGCCCAGAACGCTTCGCTGGTGGCCGACCAGAGAGCGGCCAACGCGGTTTTCGATTTTCTGATCGACCTGATGGAGGTGGAGCGGGCCGTGGGGCGGTTCGGCTTTTTTGTCTCCGAAGCGGAGCGGGAAGCCTGGTTCGGCCGACTGCAGGCGTTTTTCGCCGAGGCCGGAATGAAGCCCCGCGAGGAGTGAGGGGCCGGCCACGGACCGCCGGGATTGGTCCCAGGTTATGAAGCACAGGAGATTGCAAATGGTTGCCCGAATCGCCTCGGCTCTGGTCATCCTGCTGATGCTCTTCGCCTGCAAAAGCGAAGCCCCGCCGCCGCAGGAAGTCATCCGCCCGGTGCGCACCCAGCAGGTCAGGGCCGGCGACCAGGGGCGGATCCGCAGCTTTGCCGGCACCGCTCAGGCCGGCATGGAATCGCGGCTGAGCTTCAAAGTAGCCGGGACCATCGCCGGGCTGGCGGTCAAGGTCGGCGATGAGGTCAACCGAGGCCAACTCATCGCCCGGCTCGATCCGACCGATTACCGGCTCCGGGTGCAGGAGGCCGAGGCCTCCCTGGCCAGGGCCGAGGCCCAGTTCCGCAATGCCGACGCCGAGTACGAGCGGGTGCGGGCCCTGTACGAGCGGGGCAACGCCTCCAAAAAGGACCTCGACGCCGCCCGGGCTTCCGCCGAATCGGCAAAGGCCCAGGTCGCCACCGGTCAGACCCGGCTGGAGGTGGCCCGGACCAACCTGGGGTACACCCGTCTCACGGCTCCGGCCGATGGGGCCATCGCCGAGGTCCCGGTGGAGGTCAACGAGAACGCCCAGGCCGGTGAGGTGATCGCGGTCCTGAGCTCGGGGGCGGTACCGGAAGTCAGCGTGGCGGTGCCCGAAAGCCTGATCGGCGACATTCGCCGGGGGGATCCGGCCACCGTGACCTTCGATGCGCTCCCCGGGGAGCGGTTTTCCGCCGAGGTGACCGAAGTGGGGGTGGCCGCCTCCCGGCTGGGAACCACCTATCCGGTGCAAGTGCGCCTGCAGCAGGCCGACGCCCGCATTCGGCCCGGCATGGCCAGCGAGGTCGCCTTCCGGTTCAAGGCGGGCAAAAGCGGTGGGGTCATCGTCCCTGCCCAAGCGGTGGGCGAAGACCGCGAGGGGCGCTTCGTCTTTGTGGTGGAACCGGCCGATGCGGGGCTTGGGGTGGCCCGCCGCCGGCCGGTCACCGTGGGTGAGTTGACCGAGGCCGGACTGGAGGTTCTTTCCGGGCTGGCCGACGGTGACGCCCTGATCACCGCCGGGGTGAGCCGGATCAGCGACGGGCAGAAGGTCAGGTTTACGGCGGCAGCGGAGAGCCGGCCATGAGTCTTACGCGCGCGGCGATCGAAAAGAACCGGGTGACCTTCGTGACCCTGCTGATCATCCTGGCGGCGGGGCTCATGGCCTACCTGAAGATGCCCCGCGACGAGGACCCGGGCTTTATCATCCGCACCGCCCAGGTGACCACCTACTTTCCCGGCGCCAGCCCCGAACGGGTGGAGATGCTGGTGACCGACAAGCTGGAAAAGGCGATCCGGGAGATCCCCGAGATCGATTTTATCGGCAGCACCTCGAAGGCCGGGGTCTCGGTCATCAACGTCAATATCCTGGAGAGCTACAAGGAGATGCGGCCGATCTGGGACGATCTGCGGCGCAAGGTGGAAAGCGCCGAGGGTTCCCTTCCGGAGGAGGTCCGGGGGCCGTTCGTCGATGACGAGTTCGGGGACGTCTTCGGCATCATCGTCACCATTACCGGCGAGGACTTCAGCTACGCCGAACTCAAGGAGATCGCCGACGAAGCCCGCGACGAGCTGCTGCTGCTCAAGGAGATCGCCAAGGTCGACATCCACGGCGTCCAGCAGGAGCGCATCTTCGTCGAATACAACAACGCCCGCCTGGCCGAACTCGGCCTCTCCCCCTCCCACCTGCAGGGGATCCTGGAGGCGCGAAACATCATCATCCCCGGCGGCGAGATCTTTACCGACCGGGAGCAGATCGTTCTGGAGCCGACCGGCAACTTCGATTCGGTGGCCGATCTGCGCCGGACCGTGATCCGCCTTCCGGAAAGCCCGGACGTGCTGTACCTGGAGGACCTGGCCCGGATCGAGCGGGGCTACATCGACCCGCCCAAATCGCGGGTGCGCTATGCCGGCAAACCGGCCCTGGCCCTGGCCGTCAACATGCGCGAAGGGGGCAACATCCTGGAGCTCGGCGAGCAGGTAGCGGCTCAGGTGGAGCGCTTTCGCCGCGCCTATCCCGTGGGCGTCGATTTCGATCTGGTCGCCTTTCAGCCGCAGCACGTGGCCAAGAAGGTCGACGATTTCGTCGACAGCGTTTACCAGGCGGTGGCCATCGTGCTGCTGGTCATGCTCCTGTTTCTGGGACTGCGCACCGGGCTGGTGGTGGCCAGCCTGATACCCATGGCCATGATCATGGCCCTGTGGGTCATGTCCACACTCGACATCGGCATCGATCAGATGTCGCTGGCCTCGCTGATCATCGCCCTGGGCATGCTGGTCGACAACGCCATCGTCATGTCCGAGTCGGTCATGGTGCAGATGGCCGCGGGCAGGTCGGCCGTGGCGGCAGCGGTCGGTTCGGCGGCCGAGCTGCGCACCCCCCTGCTCACCTCCTCCCTGACCACGGCGGCCGCCTTTTTGCCGATCTTCCTGGCCGAATCGGAGGTCGGCGAGTACTGCGCGCCGCTGTTCAAGGTGGTGACCATCACTCTGCTCTGTTCCTGGCTGCTGGCCCTGACCATGATCCCGGTTCTGTGCGTCAGGTTTCTCAAGGTCGAGGCGGCACCGCAAGGGGGAGGGTTCGATTCCCGGTTCTACCGCAGCTACCGCCGCTTGCTGCTCGGCTCGCTGCGCCGGCCCGCCCTGTCTCTGCTCGGGGTCGCCGGGGTTTTTGCCCTGGCCATGTACGGCTTCGGCTACGTCCCCCAGATCTTTTTTCCGCCCAATGACAAGGCGATCTTTTCCGCCGAGCTGCGGCTGCCGGTCGGCACCCCCCTGGAGCGCACCGAAGAGGTGGTCATGGAGGTGGAGGATTTCATCGCCGCCGAACTTCTGGTCGACCCGGCCAAGGGCGGGGAAGGGGTGAGCGACTGGGCGAGCTTTATCGGCCAGGGGGCGCCCCGCTACGTACTCGCCTACGGACCCGAACCGTCGAGCCCCGAGTACGCCTACCTGCTGATCAACGCCAGCTCCCTCGAGATCATCACCGCCGAGCTGATGCGGAGGCTGGAGGCCTTTTGCTTCGAAACCTTCCCCGACCTCAGGGCCAAGATCGATCTGCTGCAGCTCGGCACCCCGGTGGACAACCCGGTGGAGGTGCGGGTCTCGGGCAAGGAGACCGACAAGCTCTTTCAGCTGGTGGACCGGGTCAAGGAGGAGCTCGCCGCCATCCCCGGGGTCCGCAACATCACCGACGACTGGGGCCAGCGCACCAAGAAGCTGGTGGTGCGGGTCAACCAGCCGCGGGCCCTGCGGGCCGGGTTGACCAGCCGGGACGTGGCCTTCTCGCTGCAGACGGTGCTCTCCGGCATCGAGACCACCGACTACCGGGAAGAGGACGAGATCATTCCGGTGACCCTGCGCACGGTGGCGGCCGAGCGGCAGGATATCGGCAAGCTGGAAACCCACAACATCTACGTGCAGGCCACCGGCCAGTCGGTTCCCCTCAAGCAGGTCGCCGACATCGAGGTGGCCTGGGAGCCGGCCAAGGTCCTGCGCCGCGACCGGCTGCGCACCGTGACCGTGGAAGCGAGCACTCTGCCCGGGACCAGCGCCATCGCCATCGCCCGGCAGATGAACCGGTGGCTGCAGGGGGAAGCCGCGGCCTGGCCGATCGGCTTCAAGTACGAGCTGGGCGGCGAGATCGAGTCCTCCGGCGAGGCCAACGCCTCCATCGCCGCCAAGCTGCCCATCGCCGGGCTGATCATCGTGCTGCTGCTGGTGGGGCAGTTCAACTCCATCCGTCGGCCGCTGATCATCGTGCTGACCATCCCCCTGGGGCTGATCGGCGTGGTCATCGGCCTGCTGGCGGCCCGCTCCTACTTCGGCTTCATGACCCTGCTCGGAGTCATCTCCCTGGCCGGCATCGTCATCAACAACGCCATCGTACTGATCGACCGCATCGACCTGGAGATCCGCGAAAACGGGCTGGAACCGGCCCGCGCCGTGATCGAGTCGGCCCAGCGCCGGCTGCGGCCGATCCTGCTCACCACCGCCACCACGGTCGGCGGGCTGCTCCCCCTGTGGTTCGGCGGCGGGCCGATGTGGGAGCCGATGGCGATCGCGATCATCTTCGGCCTGCTCTTCGCCACCATGCTGACCCTGGGGGTGGTGCCGCTGCTTTATGCGATTTTCTTCCGGGTGCGGTTCGAGGGATTTCGCTACTGAGCCTGCGCAGGAACAGCGGAGGGAGCGGAGGCGTCTGCCGGGGTGGGGGAAATTCTGCTTGGCTTCACGTGGCCGCGGCAATCTCTTCAGGCTCGGTTTCAGCTGTGGCAAAGGCCTGCCCCCACTCGCACATCAACTCAAGAATCGGCACCACGCTTTGCCCCCGTTCGGTCAGCGAATATTCGACCCGCGGCGGCACCTCGGGGTAGACCTCGCGGTGGATGATGCCGTCGCGCTCCAGTTCGCGCAGCTGTTGGGTGAGCATCTTTTGGGTCACCCCCGGCAGGCGCCGCCGCAGCTGGCTGAAGCGCAGGGTTTTGAGCCGCAGGTGCCAGAGAATGACCCCCTTCCACTTGCCACCGAGGATCTCCAGGGTGGTTTCGACCCCGCATTTGTAATGCATGTTTTTGTTTCCGTTCTTAAGGTGCTGTTTTTGTTTAATGGTATCTTTTTTGTAACTACATTACAAAAAAGTCAGTACTTGATAAAAATCATGGTACATGTTTATTTGAGGAAAAACAAGAATCGGTTTCGCGGAAGATAATCCATCCGGCCGCCCCGGAGAATCCAAAAGGAGGAATTGAATGAGTCCCGAAAAATTCACCGCCCTGATCGTCGAACAGCCCGAACCGAAAAAATTCACCCGCCGCATCGGCCAGAAATCCATCGATGAGCTCCCCGAGGGGGACCTGGTGGTCAAGGTCCACTACTCGTCCCTTAACTACAAGGACGCCCTCTCCGCCACCGGCAACCCGGGGGTGACCCGCAACTTTCCCCACACCCCCGGCATCGACGCGGCCGGCGAGGTGGTCGAGTGCGCCAGTGGCGCCTTTGCGCCGGGGGAGAAGGTGATCGTCACCAGCTACGATCTCGGCATGGAGACCGACGGCGGTTTTGGTCAGTACATCCGGGTTCCCTCCCGGTGGGCGGTCAGGCTGCCCGAGGGGCTTTCGCTGCGCGAAAGCATGATCCTGGGAACCGCCGGCCTTACCGCCGGTCTGTCGGTTCTGCGGCTCTCCCAGGGGGTCAAGCCCGAGGACGGGGATATCCTGGTCACCGGAGCCACCGGCGGGGTCGGGAGCCTGGCGGTGGATATCCTGGCGAGGGCCGGTTATCGCGTGGTGGCCGCCACCGGCAAGCTCGGCGAGGCGGAGTTTCTCAAAAACCTCGGCGCCGCCGAGGTGGTCGGCCGCGATGAGGTGACCGCCGGAGCCGACCGGCCGATGATGAAGGCGCGCTGGGCCGGGGTGGTCGACGCGGTAGGTGGCGACATTCTGGCGGCCGCCATCAAGGCGACCCAATACGGCGGCGTGGTGACCTGCTGCGGTCTGGTTGCCTCACCCGAGCTGCCGATAAACGTCTTTCCCTTCATCCTGCGCGGGGTGAGCCTGGTCGGCATCGATTCGGCCGAGTGTCCCATGGAGCCGCGCCGTCAGGTCTGGGAGAGACTGGCCGGTCCCTGGAGGCTCGACCATCTCGACGCAACGGCCACCGAGGTGACCCTGGCCGGGCTGGAGGAGAAGATCGCCGCCATTCTCAAGGGGCAGATCCGCGGCCGAACCCTGGTCAACCTGCTGGAGAGTTGATGGAAAATTAATCAGTGGTAAACTAGAACCGATGAAAACCGGAAGGGCTTGTTGTTCTTCCGGTTTTCTTTTGGAGCGGGGTTCCGGAACCCTTCGGGGAAGAGGGCCTTTCGCAGGCGGGAATTTCCGGCAGGTGGCATCCATTCATAGTCGCGAGGCGCCGATGAATATTCACGAGTATCAGGCCAAGGACATTCTGAGCAGCTATGAGATCCCCGTCCCCCGGGGCCGGGTGGCGATGACCGCCGACCAGGTGGAGCGGGCGGCCAAGATGCTGGGCGGGCGCTGCGTGGTCAAGGCGCAGATCTACGCCGGCGGCCGCGGCAAGGGGGGCGGCGTCAAGCTGGTCCATCATCCGGAGCAGGCCCAGGAGTTTGCCAAGGAGCTGTTCGGCCGGCGCCTGGTGACCCCGCAGACCGGCCCCGAGGGGCTCAGGGTGCGGCGGGTCCTGGTCGAGGAGGCGGTGGCAATCGACCGGGAATTCTATCTTTCGATCACCCTCGACCGCTCCACCAGCCGCTACTGCCTCATCGCCTCGGCCGAAGGGGGGGTGAATATCGAGGAGATCGCCGCCAGAAACCCGGACCGGATCTTCACGCTGACCATCGACCCCTTCACCGGGCTGCGTCCCTACCAGGCCCGCAAGATCGCCCTGGCTCTCGGCCTGAAGGGGGCTCTGGCCGAGGACTGCGTCATTCTCATCGAAAATCTCTACCGCTGCTGCCAGGAAAAGGACTGCTCGCTGGTGGAGATCAATCCCCTGGTGGTGACCAAGGCCGAGTGGCTGCTGGCGATGGATGCCAAAATCAACTTCGACGACAATGCCCTCTTTCGCCACTGGGAATACCACGACATGGTCGACTACTCGCAGATGGACCCGCTGGAGATCAGTGCCGGCAAATTCGACCTGTCCTACATCAAGCTCGAGGGCAATATCGGCTGCATGGTCAACGGCGCGGGCCTCGCCATGGCGACCCTCGATGTGCTGAAGGAATCGGGGGGCGAGCCGGCCAACTTCCTCGACGTCGGCGGCGGCGCCACCCGGGAGAAGGTCGCCGAGGCGTTCAAGATCATCCTCCAGGACCGGGACGTGGCCGGGGTGTTCGTCAACATCTTCGGCGGCATCATGCGCTGCGACGTCATCGCCCAGGGGGTCATCGAAGCCGCCGCCGAGGTCCGCTGCCAGCTGCCGATCGTGGTGCGCATGGACGGCTCCCAGGTCGAGGAGGGGAAACGGCTGCTGCTCGATTCGGGGCTGAACGTCAAGTGCGAGGATTCTCTCGGCGCCGGCGCCAGGCGGATCGTCGAAATGCTCACAGCGGCCGGCAGGTAGGGGCAGACCCCCGTGTCTGCCCTGATTCAGGCAGACCGAATATCTGGGTTCAGGAGAGAAGCCATGGCCATACTGATCGATAAGGACTCGCGCATCGTCGTTCAGGGGATCACCGGCAAGGCCGGCCAGTTCCATACCCGGCAATGCCGGCAGTACGGCAGCAACATCGTCGCCGGGGTCACCCCGGGCCGGGGCGGGATCCACATCGAGGGGATTCCGGTCTTCGACACCATGGAGGAGGCGGTTCAGTTCACGGCGGCCAACGTTTCGATGATCTTCGTCCCCCCGCCGGGGGCGGCCGACGCCATCCTCGAGGCCTGCGAGGCGCGCATCGACCTGGCGGTGTGCATCACCGAGGGGGTGCCGATCCGCGACATGGTGATGGCCAGGCGGTTTCTCAACACCAGCCGGACCCGCCTGGTCGGCCCCAATTGCCCGGGACTGATCACCCCCGGCCAGTGCAAGGTCGGCATCATGCCCGGCTACATCCACAAGCCCGGCAAAATCGGCGTGGTCTCGCGCAGCGGCACCCTGACCTACGAGGCGGTCAAGCAGCTCACCGACGCGGGTCTGGGCCAGTCGACCTGCGTCGGAATCGGCGGCGACCCGATCATCGGCATGAAGTTCATCGATGTTCTCGAACTGTTCAACGCCGATCCCGATACCGCCGGGGTGTTCATGATCGGCGAGATCGGCGGCACCGCCGAGGAGGAGGCGGCCCACTGGATCCGCGACCACATGAAAAAGCCGGTGGCGGCCTTCATCGCCGGGGTCACCGCCCCGCCGGGGCGGCGGATGGGCCACGCCGGGGCGATCATCGCCGGGGGCAAGGGAAAGGCGGCGGACAAGATCGCGGCGCTGCGCGAGTGCGGCGTCACCGTGGCCGAGAGCCCCACCCGGATGGGGGAGGCGATGCTCGCGGCATTAAACGGGGAAGGGAGCGACGGGTAGGAAAGGTTGGCGGATTCCATGCAGATGGGGTAAACTTCCCCTCGATGAAACCGTCCAACCAAAATCTCCCCCTGCTCGGCGTCGATACCGGCGGAACCTTCACCGACCTGGTGCTGGTCGACGGCGACCGGGTCGCCGCCTGGAAACTCCCCTCCACCCCCGATGACCCCTCCCGGGCGGTGCTCGAGGGGGTCCGGCACCTGCTCGGCGAGGGCCGGGGCCTGGTGTTTCACGGTTCGACCGTGGCCACCAACGCCCTGCTCGAAGGCAAGGGGGCGCGCCTTGCGCTGGTGGTCACCGAGGGTTTTCGCGACCTGCTGCTGATCGGCCGCCAGAACCGGCCCAAGCTTTATGCCCTGCACCCGCGGCGGCACCGGGCGCTGGTGCCCCGGGAGCAGGTGGTGGAGGCGGTCGAGCGGACCCTGGCCGACGGCAGCATCGAAAGCCCTCTGGACGAAGCGGACATCCCGCGGATCGTTGCGCAGGTAACGGCCACCGGCTGCGATTCGGTGGCGATCTGCCTGCTCCATGCCTACGCCAACCCCGAGCACGAGGCGCGCCTGGCCGCCGCCCTGGAAGGGGCCGGCCTCAGGGTCTCGGCTTCCCACCAGATCCTTCCCGAGTACCGCGAGTTCGAGCGGGCTTCGACCACGGCGGTCAACGCCTCGGTTTCCCCGGTCATGACCCGCTATCTCGACCGGCTGCAGCAGGGGCTGGGCGATAGCCCGCTGCGCATCATGCAGAGCAACGGCGGCTCGATCATGGCCGGCACCGCCGGCAGCGAGGCGGTGCGCACCATCCTTTCCGGGCCGGCCGGCGGCATGGTCGGGGCTTTCGAGACCGCCCGCGCGGCGGGCCTCGGCCAGATCATCACCTTCGACATGGGCGGCACCAGCACCGACGTCGGCCTCTGTCCCGGCGAGATCCCCTTCACCTCGGAAACGACCATCGCCGACTGGCCGGTCAAGGTACCGATGATCGACATTCACACCGTCGGTGCCGGCGGCGGCTCTATCGCCCGCCTCGATGCCGGCGGGGCGCTGCGGGTCGGGCCCGAGAGCGCCGGCGCCGAGCCGGGACCGATCTGCTACGGGCGCGGCGCGCAGGTAACGGTGACCGACGCCAATCTGTACCTGGGGCGGCTGCTTGCCGACCGTTTTCTCGGCGGGCGTATGCGGCTGCATGTGGAGCGCTGTCGCAAGGGGGTGGAGGCGCTGGCCCGGCAGGCCGGCCTCGATCCGGTCCATCTGGCCGAAGGGGTGATCGAAGTGGCCGAGGCGACCATGGCCGGGGCCCTGCGGGTGGTTTCGGTGCAGCGCGGTCACGACCCCCGCGACTTCGCCCTGCTCCCCTTCGGCGGCGCCGGCGGCCTGCACGCCTGCGCCCTGGCCGAAAAGCTCGTCATTCCGCGGATCCTGATCCCGGTCCATCCCGGTCTGCTCTCGGCGGTGGGGCTGGTTCTCTCCGACGCCATCCGCGATTACTCCCATTCGGTCCTCTGCAGCGCCGCGACGCCGCAGAATGTCCTGATGGGCCTCTACCGCCCGCTGGAAGAGCAGGCCCGCAGGGACATGGCCGGCGAGGGGATTGCCGGCGACGATCTGCATCTGGAGCATTCCCTCGACATGCGCTACCGGGGGCAGTCCTTCGAGGTCAACGTCCCCTGGGAGGGGGACTTTTCGGCCGCCTTCCACGAGCGCCACCAGGGGCTCTACGGTTATCGGGACGAAAAGCGCGAACTGGAGATCGTCACCCTGCGCCTGCGGGCCGTGGGCCGCGGTCCTCGGCCCGATCTGACCCTCGGCCGTTGTGCCGCGGGCGCGGTCAGGCCTGTCCGGCAGGTGCCGGTGGTGGTCGACGGCAAGGCCATGGAAATTCCCCTCTACGAGCGGGACGAGCTTCCCTGCGGCGGGAGTTTTGCCGGCCCGGCCCTGGTGGTGGAGGAGACCGCCACCCATCTGGTGCGTCCCGGCTGGAGGGCGCGGGTCGATGAGCGGGCCAATCTGGTGCTGGAAAGGCTGAGCTAGAGTGGTGAAGGCAAAGGGTTCAACCGTGAAAAAAACCATCGACCCGATCCGCCTCGAAGTCCTCAAGAACCGCTTCACCTCCCTGACCGAGGAGATGGGGGCGGTGCTGATGCGCACCTCCTTTTCCCCCAACATCAAGGAGCGGCGCGACTTCTCCTGTGCCCTGTTCGACCGCCAGGGGCAGATGATCGCCCAGGCGGCCCACATCCCGGTGCATCTCGGTTCCATGCCCCTGTCGGTGGCGGCGGCCCTGGAGAGGCAGGACCTGGTCGCCGGCGACATGATCCTGCTCAACGACCCCTACCGGGGCGGCACCCACCTGCCCGACGTGACCCTGGTGACGCCGGTCTTTCTGGGCGAGGACGGACCCGATTTCTTTCTCGCCAACCGCGCCCACCATGCCGACGTCGGCGGCATGACCGCCGGCTCGCTCCCCCTTTCGACGGAGATCTTCCAGGAGGGGATCCGCATCCCGCCGGTGAAGATCGTGCGCGGCGGGGAGGTCGACCGGGAGGTGCTGGCGCTGTTTCTGGCCAATGTGCGCACCCCGGTGGAGCGGGAGGGGGACCTGACCGCCCAGCTGGCCGCCAACCGGGTCGGTGAGCGGCGGCTGCGGGAGATTCTCGGCCAGTACGGGCTGGAGGAAACCGAGCGCTACTGCCGAGCCCTGCTCGACTACGGGGCGAAGATGATGGCCGAGGTGATTGCCGCCATCCCCAACGGCCGCTACCGCTTCGAAGACGCCCTGGACGATGACGGCGTTTCCCGGGGGCCGGTGCCGATCCGCTGCACCCTGACCGTGCGGGGGAAGCGGGCGACCGTCGACTTTTCCCGGAGCGCTCCCCAGGTCGCCGGCTGCGTCAACGCCGTGCGGGCGATCACCCTGTCGGCGGTTTTCTACACCTTCCGCCTGCTCGCTCCGGATGAAATCCCCAACAATGCCGGCTGCATGCGCCCCGTCGAGGTGGTGACCCGGCCGGGGACGGTGGTCGACTGCGCCTTTCCGGCGGCGGTGGCCGGGGGCAACGTGGAGACCTCCCAGCGCCTGGTGGACGTGCTCCTCGGCGCCCTGGCCGAGGCGCTGCCCGGAAAGATCCCCGCGGCCAGCGGCGGATCCATGAACAACCTGACGATCGGCGGGGTCGACCCGCGCAGCGGCGAGCTGTTCGCTTATTACGAAACCATCGCCGGCGGCGCCGGCGGCGGTCCCCAGGGCGAGGGGGCGAGCGGCCTGCAGACGCACATGACCAATACCCTCAACACCCCGGTGGAGGCGCTGGAACATGCCTATCCGCTGCGGGCGCGGCGTTACTCATTGTGCGACGGGTCGGGCGGTGCCGGAAAATACCGGGGCGGCGACGGGGTGCGCAAGGAGTGGGAACTGATCGGCGATGCCCGGATCACCCTGCTCAGCGAGCGGCGCGCCCTGGCGCCCTACGGCCTGCAGGGAGGACGCCCCGGGCTTAAAGGGAGAAACCGGCTGGTTCGAAACGGAGAATGTCGCCAGCTGCCGGGCAAGTGCACCATCGATGGAAAGGCGGGCGATCGGCTGATCATCGAGACGCCCGGCGGCGGGGGGTGGGGAACCATCCCGCGGAAAAAATAAGAGCCACCACCCCTTTTTGACCTTTCTCGGGTTCCGGCGGGAATCCCGCCTCGACGGCTTTACGATTAAATTTACATGGAGATGTCAATGGTTTATTGATTTGCTCCGAGGATTTTTCGACTTCCGGCTTTTTCCAAAGGAATTCATCGTGCCTTCATCCCCCCTCGAAACCCTCCGTGAAGTCTTCGGCTTCAGCGACTTTCGTCCCCATCAGCAGCAGATCGTCGAGACCCTCGTCGCGGGCGGGGACGCCTTCGTGCTGATGCCCACCGGCGGTGGCAAGTCGCTCTGCTACCAGGTGCCGGCCCTGTGCCGGGACGGGGTGGCGATCGTGGTTTCGCCGCTGATCTCGTTGATGAAGGATCAGGTCGACGCCTTGAACGCCAACGGGGTCAGCGCCGCCTTTTACAACTCCTCGCTCGGCAGCGCCGAGGCCCGCAGGGTGCTGGCCCAGCTCCATGCCGGCGAGCTTGACCTGCTCTACCTGGCTCCGGAGCGGCTGATGAGCGATGGCTTTCTCGACCGTCTGCAGGAGGTGCCCATCGCCCTTTTCGCCATCGACGAGGCCCACTGCGTTTCCCAGTGGGGGCACGATTTTCGCCCCGAGTACGTCCAGCTCGGCCGGCTGCGGCAGGTTTTTCCCGCGGTGCCGATGGTCGCCCTGACCGCCACCGCCGACCCGCAGACCCGCGCCGACATTCTCCAGCGGCTCGGCCTGCGCCAGGCGCCGGTCTTCATCGCCGGCTTCGATCGCCCCAACATCCGCTATACGGTGGCCGACAAGCTCAAGCCGATGAACCAGTTGCAGGCGTTTCTCAAGAGCCGTCGCGGCGAGGCCGGCATCGTCTACGCCCTCTCCCGCAAGCGGGTCGAGGAGGTGGCGGTCCGTCTGGCCGGCGCGGGCCTCAAGGCGGCCCCCTACCATGCGGGCCTGCCCGACGAGGAGCGGCGGCGGGTGCAGGAGGCCTTTGTGCGCGACGATATTCAGGTCGTGGTGGCGACGGTCGCCTTCGGCATGGGGATCGACAAACCCAACGTGCGCTTTGTCGTCCACTACGACCTGCCCAAGAACATCGAAAGTTACTACCAGGAGACCGGCCGTGCCGGGCGCGACGGGCTGCCGGCCGAGGCGCTGCTGCTCTTCGGTTACGGCGATATCGCCATCTCCCGCGGCCTGATCGAGAAGGGCGGCAACCCCGAGCAGAAGCGGATCGAGCTGCACAAGCTCAATGCCATGGTCGGTTTCGCCGAGGCCCAGAACTGCCGGCGCCGGGTGCTGCTCGGTTATTTCGGCGAACCCCTGGCCGAGGGCTGCGGCAACTGCGATGTCTGCCTCAATCCGCCGGAGACCTACGACGCCACGGTCGATGCGCAGAAGGCCCTTTCCTGCGTCTACCGGGTGGGGCAGCGCTTCGGCATCGGCCACGTCATCGACGTGCTGCGCGGCGCCAGGACCCAGCGCCTGCTCGAGCTGGGGCACGACAAGCTGTCCACCTACGGCATCGGCGCCGATCATCCCCAGGAGGTCTGGGGCAACCTGATCCGCCAGCTGGTCCACCTTGGCTTCTTGCGCCAGGATGTCGCCAGCTTTTCGGTGCTGAAGCTAACCGAGGCGGCTCGGCCGCTGCTGCGCGGCGAGCGGCAGCTGGTTCTGGCCAAGCCGCGCCTGAGGGCGGCGGCCGAAAAGAAACCGTCGCGCAAAAAGGTCGGCGAACTCGATTACGACCCGCAGCTGTTCGAGAATCTGCGGGCCCTGCGCAAACGTCTGGCGGATGAAGCCGGAGTTCCGCCCTACGTGATTTTCGGCGATGCCACCCTGGCCGAAATGGCCGCTTATCTTCCCACCGACGGACCGGCTCTGCTGCAGGTCAACGGGGTCGGCAAGCTCAAGCTGCAGCGTTACGGGGGGCAGTTCATCGAGGAGATCGTCAGCTTTCTTCATCGGTGAACCGAAGGGCCCTCGATGCCTCAGCCCGGGATGCCGGCGCCCTCTAGAACCAGCAGGGCCAGGGCCGCGTAGCGGGCCAGCTTGCCGATGGCGACCAGCAGGGCGAAGCGAGCGAAACCGACCTTGAACAGCCCGCCCGCCAGACAGATCGGGTCGCCGATCACCGGCAGCCAGGCCAGCAGCAGCGACCAGCTCCCGTAGCGGGTGTAGAGGCGTTCGGCGCGGCGCCGGGTGCCCTGGTCGATGCGCAGCACGCGCTCGATCAGAAACGGCCCGCCGAGCATCCCGATGCCATAGGTGGTGCAGGCGCCCAGGGTATTGCCCAGGGTCGCCAGGCCCACGCTCAGGGCGGGATCCTGTCCCTGGAGCAGCAGGGCCGCCAGCAGCCACTCGGAGCCGAGGGGGACGATCGTCGCGGCGAGAAAGCTGAGGGCGAAAAGAGCCGGCAGGCCATGGCTGAGAAGGAAGGTGTCCATCGCCGCAAGGTAGCCAAGCGCCGCGCGACTGTCAATCGTTGACGCGCCCCGGGCGTTTTTTGGGCCGACGGCATACGGCGGCAGCGGGCGGAGTGCTCGACCCGCTGTTGGCGCTGCGCTCAGAGGTGGAGCTTTTCCACGATCTTTTCCTCGTACTGGCGGTAGGCGGCGGTTTTGAAGTTGCGTTCCATCATGAGGTTGTAGCGCAGCATCTGTTCGCTGAGCCGTTTTTTCAGCCACCGGCGCTCCTCCTGGTTTTCGCAGCTGTCCACCAGGTTTTTCAGGGTGACGATCTCCCGGTTCAGCTGCAGCTCTTCGGGCAGCACCCCGGCGTTTTTCAATATTTTGTACCCCATGCGCAGTTCCTCGGGCACCTCGTCGGTATCGTCGCGGCGGATCGGCTGCCCCTTGAGGGCAAGGTTGTCGAGTTCGCCCCGTTGGATGGCTTCGAGGATTTTGCGTTCGGCGATGGTGGCGAAGATATCCATGTTCACAGCCCTTCGATGGCGATCAGGTAGTCGGTGATGTCCCGTTCCCGGTCCAGGTCGCTGACCGACCGGTGGCGGATGATTCCCTCCCGGTCGATCAGAAAGGTGACCCGTTCGGAAAAGCCTTCCCGGCGCAGTACGCCATAACGGTAGCAGACCTCTTTGTTCAGGTCGCCAAGCAGGGGGAAGGAGACGATCCCGAGTTTTTCGGCGAAGGCCCTGGCCGCATGGACCGAGTCGACGCTGATCGGCAGAATCTGGGTGTTGAGCCTCCGGAAAATGCCCGCATTGCCCTCCAGACCGGAGAGTTCGTCCGCTCAGACCGGTGTGAAGGCGAGGGGGTAGAAGACCAGCAGGACGTTGGCCCGCTTCCGGTATGAACTCAGGATCACGTCCTCTCCCAGGGTGCCCGGGAGGGTGAAGTCGGGGGCGATGGCGCCGGCGTCGAGCATGGATAGGTCTCCTTTCGGGGGGTGATTCTGCTCCATCATAGCAGATTCTTTTCGGGTCTGGATAGCCGCCCGCAGGCCGCAGCCCCGCCGCTGCCGCGAGGAAATGCCTTGAATGAGCCGGTCCGGCGGTGTAGACTGCTACGCTTAAAGTCCGTGCCGGGACCGATGAATTTCCACAGGAGCGGGACGTGCAAATGACCCAGGCCACCGTTATCGAAAAAACCAGAACCCTGCTGGAGATGATCAAGTTCTCCCACACCATTTTCGCCTTCCCCTTCGCCCTGATGGGGGTGGTGCTGGCTTCGCTGGCGAGCGGTTCGCCGCCGGGCTTCGGCCAGATCTTCTGGATCTGCGTCGCCATGGTCGGCGCCCGCTCCGGGGCGATGGGCCTGAACCGCCTTATCGATGCCCGCATCGACGCCCAGAACCCCCGCACCGCCGAGCGGCACATCCCGGCCGGCAAGGTCTCCCGCAAGGACGCCTGGCTGTTTGTCCTGGCATCCTTCGCCGTGCTGCTGCTGGCCGCCTGGATGCTCAATCCCCTGTGTTTCTATCTGGCGCCCGTCGCCCTGTTCTTCCTCGCTCTTTACTCCTTCTGCAAGCGCTTTACCGCCCTGGCCCATGTGGTCCTCGGCCTCTGCCTGGCCGCCGCTCCGATCGGGGCCTGGATCGCCCTGCGCGGCGACATCAGCTGGCAGATCATCGCCCTGGGGCTGGCGGTCCTGTTCTGGGTCGCCGGCTTCGACATTTTCTATGCCCTTCAGGACCTCGAGTTCGACCGGGAAAAGGGGCTCCACTCGATTCCCGCCAAACTGGGGGTGGAACGCTCGATTCTTCTGGTGCGGGCGTTTCACGGAATGATGCTGTTTCTGCTGCTGCTGTTGTTGATCGGCACCGGCCTGGGGTGGATCTACTTTTTCGGCGTGCTGGTGGTCGCCGGCCTGCTGGTTTACGAACACC
>NPID01000889.1_pt1 | contig 28600 bp, 17 predicted proteins | sample 8637491 | NCBI WGS metagenome assembly NPID01 (sample SAMN07420843, study PRJNA396082) | bioreactor metagenome | isolation source: sample BA6 brine-fed electro-methanogenic bioreactor BA | place: Japan: Kochi | collected 2016-06-14 | reverse complement strand
TTTTATGGGGTACCGATCAGATGCAATTACAATCGGGCTATCTACTGCCAAGCGCGAGACACAAGCAATTGCCGTTAGTCGTTCGTTATGTTTATGCGCTTCAAGGATTGCGCCAGTTTCAGCACACAAACCACCACCACCCCATTCGGGATCAAATACGACGCTGGTGAATATGCTCCCACTAGTAGTGTATGCGGCAGCAGCCAGGCCACCAGAGTCCGGAAAGCGTGTATTCAGTAATTCACGTGCTGCGTCAATAAGCTTCTGATTCAATCGCATGGGACACTCCTCGGATGAATGCTGTCGCCTGACTGTATATATCTCGTTACGGGTCTCTTCGCTGCTGTTGGTTTAGGTCAGGGTTCTCCGATCACAGAGTCCCTTGATCATAGATTATTGATGAGTATCTCTAAACTGGTATCTTGCCCGCGCTGAACAGCTTCCTCAAACATATCTTGCGCAAATTGATCGGCATAGTGGCCTAATCGCTGCTGCGCCTGTGCTCGGGTAGCATGTTCAGCCGCAGCATGATGACTTACCAAACTGAGAATGGAAAGTCCCTCGCCCAACCTGCTGGTTTCTAACAGCAGCTCGGCTATATGGATCAGAATGGTAAATATCAGCGGCAGGAAATGAATAGTCATGGCAATTTCCAGTGCCTGATCGAGATACTGGCGCGCCGTTTCAGGATCACCCAACGCTCGCATTGTCTGCCCCAGTCCGTTCAGGGAAGTCGCCAACCCGCCTGGATTGTTGATCTCACGATAAATCATCATCGCGCGGTGGTACACATCCTGGGCTTGCTCGTATTCAGCCTGAGCAGCGGCATTTTTGCCCAGCAAATTGAGCGCAGCCGCCATCCCCTCGGGATCATCTTGCTGTTCGCGCAAAACGTAACTTTGCTGGTAGTAGTCAGCGGCGTGCTCATAGTGACCCAACGCATGAGCGATGTTACCCAGATCATTGAGGATATAGGCCATGAACCACCGCATGTCTAACTCGACAGCCAACTGGTACGCTTGCTGGGCATATGTCTCCGCAGGGATATATTGCCCATGCGCTAGCGAGGCATTCGCCAGCACGTAACACCCAAACATCAGATTCCAGGGATCCGCTCGCTCTTCACTGAGCCGATAGGCTTCTTCGCCGAGTTCAAAAGCTTTTTCGTAGTGCCCCAGCATCTGCTCAAGCACACCCAGCGTGGTACGAGGTTCGCCGCCCATCGTCGAAGGCGGAGTCGCAGCGTGTTGCTTGTACAAAGCAATGCTTTCTTCCAATACTTCACGCGCTTGAGCAACGCTGCCCAGGCGGATATACAGCCAGCCGCGATAAGTAAGGGTTTGGGCCAGCAGAAGATCGCGATCATGCCCTGCCGGCAGTGCTCGCAAGCAAGTCGACGCTTCTTCCAGACTGGCGGCCCCTTCGACAAAGCGACTCTGGGTCTGACAAAAATAGAAAAAGGCGCCAGCAGCCAGGGACAGGTCCTCAATACGCGCCTGACGCACCATCCAACGCCACGCAGCGCGTATGTTATCCAGCTCCGTTTTGATTTCCAACACACGGCTCAGATCACGAAAACTCTGGGTGATTTCCAGCCGTTCATGAAGAAACTCAGCATAATAATGGGAATGGGCGTTGGCCGTATCCGTCACCGCCTGCTGATCCTGTGCCAACTGCCCTTCAGCATATTGGCGCAGCAATTCATGTATCTCGTACCGCCCTTCCTGCCCTAATGTAAGAAACGACTTGTTACTTAACGCGCGAAGTGTGCTTAGGTCCGCCTCTGATACAGCTTGTGCGGCCTGGCGTGTGAACCCACCGCGGAAAACAGACAGGCGGCTGAAGATCTGCTGCTCCTGGGAGGATAACCGTTGCCAGGAATAGGTGAAGGTGGCGCGCACACTGCGCTGACGATCAGGCAGATCGCGTTCATCACTTTCCAAAAAGTCGAGACTCCTGGCAATTTCAGCGGCGATTTCCTCAAGGGAAAGTAATTCGGCCCACCCGGCGGCCAGGGCCAGCGGCATCCCCTGTACCAGATGGCAAATATGAGCCACATGAGCATAATCGTTTGGCTGCAATTGAAGATCGGGTCGCAGCATGTTGGCCCGGTACAGGAACAAACGGGCAGCTTCATAAGTGCTAACTTCAGCCTCGGTTGGAGCTGCGACTGACGTCCAGTCAAAATATGACATCCCCCCCAGATTGAAGACAGTTTCTGTGCTCAGGTTCAACCGCTCACGCGACGTGGCGAGAATTTTGATTCCCGGTGCTGTTTGTAGAATCTGCGCCAGGAAAGCACCGCACTCCAACAGATGCTCAAAGTTGTCGATCAGCAACAACATGTGCCTGGGTTTGAGATAACCAAGGAGCTGCTCTTCCTGGTCCCCGCTTCCATGAAACCGGTAGCCAATCCCTTGAGCCAGCGCCACCAGAAAATGTTCAGGACCAGATACAGGGGCCAGGGGAACGAACCTGACGCCTTCAGCGAAGGTGGATAAGGCGCTCTCAGCCGCAGCCAGCGCCAGACGGGTTTTGCCAATACCACCAGGACCAATGATCGAAATCAAACGCATGTGAGGCTGGGTCAGGTAACTATCCAATACCGCCAGTTCATGCTCCCGCCCAATGAAGGGCGTCGCTTGAATGGGCAAGGATAGAGCCACACTCTCATGCTGAGCTTGCGGATGGAAAAGCGTGGGTGGCCCAGCACCCGTCGCTTCCGGGGCAAACTGCCGGGATTGAATCGCCTCAAACAGCGTTACCGTTTCTGGCTCAGGCGCTGTGTCCAGCTCCTCGTTGAGAATCCGCACACACTCATGGTATTGGCGCAAAGCTGCCGAGTGTTCCCCCGCCAGAGCATAGAGCTGCATCAGGTGGCGGTGAGCGGCCTCATGAAGTGGGTCCAAAGCTACCCACCGTCGGGTCACGCTAATGGCTGCGTCCCATTTGTTGTGCTTCTGATAGAAGGCGACCAGCCGAAGCAAAACGCGAGTAAGGGTGCGGCGTAGGGCTTCACGTTCGAAAAACTGCCAATCATCAAAGCCCGGACTATCGGGCAGCGTGAACCCGGTCAGGAAATCATCGCGATAGACCGCGAGGGCTGCTTCTAGCGTATCGAGACACCCGGCTAAGAGCGCATCATCGTCATCGAGGCAGGCATCAACAGCCTGTCGGAAATCCTCCACATCCAACCACACATCGATATCAACGTTTCGACAGATAGCATCGCTCGTTGCCACCAATAGGGTGTCACCGATGGCTTGATTGAGCTGGTACAACGTGCGGCGCAAGTTGGCGCGGGCACGACCGCTGTCATGTTCCGGCCAAAACAGGGTTGCCAGCGTGTCCCGGCTGATCGGGCGAGCCGTACACATGAGATACGCCAGCAAGGCTTTTGCTTTGCTCAGGCCGATCTCAATTTCCTGCCCCTCATGTTCTAACCGCAAAGGCCCGAAGAAGAACAGTTTGAATTGGGATATGGGGTTCTCTCCGCAATATCACATAGATGGGACGGAGCAGAGCAGTAACAATGATATTGCTACCAATAAACTTACCACAGACAAACTGCTTTTTCCAAATGAGTTTTCTGGATAGATGGCATGCGGGACGCCATGGTCGACGCGCCGGTAACGCCCCCTCCCTATGATGAGAGCGTAAACATCTACCGTTCGAAGCACAATGAGGCAAATCACGATGAAAAAGCATCCTCTCATCGCCCTGTTTTATACTAATCTGGTAGTGCTGACGATTGGGAGCGGGTTGCACCCGCTGCTGCCAATCTATGCCAGCCAGTTTGGTGCAACACCGCGTACTACCGGTCTCTATCTGACCATTGTTGCCGCGTCAATCACAATCGGCGTGCTGCTCCCTGGATGGTTGCCGGAGCGCATATCTCGCAGACGACTGCTTGTGGGGGCCACCCTTGTCGGAGGACTGGCACTTGTTTCGCTGGGTTGGGCAACTGCCTTGTGGCAGGTTGTTGTGTTAACCGCCATCCTCTGGTTCACGGGCGGCAGCTGCCTGTCATTGGCGCAGGTCTATATCGCCTTGCTCAGCCATGAGCAAGAGCGTGGCAAGGTGTTTAGCCTGGCCGCGTTATCAGGGCCTCTTGGTCTGATAATAGGCGGTCTATTGGTAGGCGGATTGGTCAGCTGGCGGGGGTACGCTTTTATGTTCCCGGCGCTGGCGATCTTGTGGCTCACGCTCCCGTTTGTGTTTCACATAGCACTCCAGGATGTCATCCCGGTAGCAGCTGGTCCACGTTCAGCGACCGATCCAGCGCTAGCAAGGAATTCAGATCGCGGGAGATGGTTCCCATTCCTGTTGGGAGCCGCTTTGTTATCTGCCGCCACGATCAGCATGAGTGAAATGGGCGCGTCTCTGTCTATGCAAGCATTAGCTTTTTCACCGTCGGCGGTGAGCAGCACATCTACGGCAGCGGGGCTGGCCATGATCCCGGTCGTACTGCTGATAAGTCTGTTTTCCGATCGTTTTGGCCGCCGGGGATTCCTGATCCTGGGCTATCTGCTGACTGCAGGAGGGGCCATTTTTCTGGCCGCGGCATTGCAGCTCTGGCATTTCTGGGTTGCTGTGGCTCTATTAAGGATGGGACAGGCTGTTAACGATTCGTTGGCTCCTGCTGTTGCCGCTGATCTGCTGTCTCCGGACATGTTGTCACGCAGACTACCGCGACTGAAGGCCATGAATTGGGTAGCCGGCATCATCAGTTTTATGGGGGCTGGCTATGCCATGGATGCTCTGGGAACTAACCCTGTGTTCCTGGCTGCCGGGTCAAGTGCTGTGCTAGCTGCTGGCCTGTTGACGCTGCTGCCGGGGCGGCAGCGGACCTCACTCCAACTGAAACGCGCTGCCGCAACTCATCGATCCGTGGCGGGATAACTACCCGTCTGTGATCGTATGTTTGACCTCGGTCGGATCAATCGTACTAGAACCGGTCTTCTGCTGCGGCGAAAGGCCGGTTTGTTTTCTTCATCTGGGCTGTCCAGCACGCGTGGAATATGTCCAAAAACAAACAGAATCCGGCGAATTTGGCAATGGACGCCCCAAAGGACGCTAAAAGCGACGTTGAAGGAACGGGGCCTCCATTACGATGAAAACACGTTCGATATTCAACACGGAGAAAAGCTCTTGAACGCCGAACATGTATCCAATCATCGACCAATCCAATCAACGAAAGGAAACACCATTTTGAAACGCATAACTTTGACTCTGAGTGTTCTGGCAGCTCTCATGCTGTTCGCCATCGCGCCCGTCTTCGCGCATGGTGGTGAGACCGGCATGGCGGATAACGGTCTGTTTTTCGTGACCTACCGTAACCTGGAAGGTGGCGCGGATGGCATCATGCTGCTCAATCTTGAACCCGATTCGGCAGATTTTGGCACAATCGTGCAGCAATTCGAACTGGGCGTGGGTGTAACGCCGCATCACCTGTACTACAACCATGACGAGTCACGGCTTTACATCACCACCCTCGGCGGTGAGTATCTGTACGAGATCATGCTCGAACGCGATGAAAATGGCGTGCCGACCATCATTGATGCGGTAGCACTCGACGCGGGCGACAACACCGTCGGTGAAGATATGTACTTCGCGGAAGATGGTTCGCGCTTCTGGGTGACCTTCATTGGTGGCTTCGGTGGCGAAACAGACGGCACAGTGGGTGTGTTTGATGCCGCCACAAATGCGCTGATCGAAACCATTGTCGCGCCCATTCCGAATGATCCCACCAATGGCGAGCCCTATGTCATGTACCCACATGGCATCAGTGCCAACGAGGAACTTGGCTATCTGATGGTGACATCCGCTGCCCATGCCGAGTTGACCGGGTTCGGCAATACGGTCACCTTGATCGATATGGCGACTAATCAACCCACGCAGACCATGTTGGTTAGCGATACGCAGGATGATCTGTCGGTAGTCGTGGAAGTACTGCTGCTGCGCGATGCGTTTCCAACCTACGCGCTGGCAACCACCATGCTCGCGGGCGACATCTGGTTGGCCGCCTATGATGAGACCGCTTTTGGCGATTTCACCAAGGTTTTCGACGGCAGCGACAACAACCTGGGATTCGCGCTCGAACTGTATATCGGACCGGGTGATGATCCTGAAAGCGACGTTGATAAGCTGCTGTATGTCAGCTTTGGTGCGCCCGGTGTCGTCAATGTCTACAGTCTCGACAACTTGCCGGAACTGCCACTGGTCAGGTCGTTCCCGGCAGAAGCGGGCGCCCATCACCTGGGTTTCTTCAAGACCGAGTCCGGACGTGAGGCCATGCTGGTTCAAAACAACCTGCTCAATCTGAATGATCCCTTGCCGCCACTGAATGCCGGATCGCTGATGATTGTGGATATTCACGGCGGGGAACTGCTGGGGCGGGTCGACCTGCCATCTGAATACGGATTGCTGCCAGAATCGATTGAATCGGCAGGGGGCAACGCGCACTTCTACCACCACTAGACTCCAGCACCTGACTCTCACACGTTTATCTGAAGGGGTGCATAGCTTTGCAGATGCATCCCTTCCAAACAACCGTTTCGATGGTATCCGCTAAGGAGCAAATCATGGCAAACGACAAACAGACTACCCAACATGCGGCGCATAGTATCGATATGACCCCGCAAGAATTTCGCACCCTCGGTTATCAGGCAGTCGATCGCGTGACTGACCTGCTGGAAAACATGCGTAATCTGCCGGTGGCGGCTCCGGAAGGACAGCGCCTTCTGGTTGACCGTGAGATGCCTGTTGTGGGGACATCACCGGCTCAACTCATTGACGATGCAGCGAACCTGCTGTTCAATCATTCGACGTTCAATGGACACCCCCGCTTCTGGGGATACATCACATCTTCTGCAACACCGATGGGCGCCCTGGGAGACCTGCTGGCGGCAGCCGTCAACGCCAACGTGGGGTCGGCGCAGCTCGGGCCGATTGCATCGGAAATCGAACAGCAAACAATCCGCTGGATTGCAGACCTGATCGGCTATCCGGGCACGGAAGGCATCTTGCTCAGTGGTGGCAATATGGCAAACATGTGCGCGCTCTGGGCCGCCCGCCGCAACAAAGTAGGCGAACATATTCGTAAGGAGGGCATCGCCGCCGAGAAAAAACTGCGCGTATACGCTTCGCGTGAGGTTCATACTTGGCTGGAGAAAGCAACTGATTTATCTGGTTTAGGGACGACTGCCATTCGCTATATCCCAACTGATGAACAGGGCCGGTTGGATACGCAGCGTCTGCGCGAACAGATTGTGCGCGATCTACAGGATGGAGACCGGCCCTTTATGGTTGTCGGCACTGCCGGGACGGTCAGCACGGGTGCGATTGATCCACTTTCGAAAATAGCTGCGATGTGCCAGGAGTTTGATCTGTGGTTTCACATTGATGGCGCGTATGGGGCGTTGGCCGCCATGCTGCCTGAATATGAAACCATTCTTCGTCAGGGGATGCGGGACGCCGATTCCATTGCGATTGATCCGCACAAATGGCTCTATGCGCCCCTCGAAGCCGGGTGTTTACTGGTGCGCGAGACCTCGCATTTGAAGGAGGCCTTCTCATTTCACCCGTCCTACTATCGTTTTGAGGACAACCATCGGAACGCGCTACCTAACTACTATGAGTACGGCCCCCAGAATTCGCGTGGGTTTCGCGCGCTGAAGATCTGGCTGGCATTGCAGCATATTGGGCGCACGGGCTATACAAGCCTGCTGCGCGAGAATATCTCGCTGGCCCGAATCCTTTATGCGGAAATCGCCGCGCATCCAGCCCTGCAAGCATGTTCCTACAACTTGAGCATCGCAACCTGCCGTTACATTCCAGCCGGGCTTGTCCCAGGCGACGAACAAACTGAGGCATACCTGAATGAGTTGAATGAAGCGTTGCTCAAAAAAATTCAGAACGGCGGCGAATTCTTCATCTCCAATGCCGTGATCGATCGGCGCTTTGTCCTGCGTGCGTGCATCGTCAATTTCCGCACGACTCTCGAGGATGTGCGAGCATTTCCAGATACAGTCGCCCGCTACGGCGCAGCGCTCGACACACAGATGCGCCCCAAACATCTATCGAACAGGTAACTGGACTCGAAACAAATCGCCTGTCAGCGCCCTTGCCGGAAAGAGAACCATGTCATGCAACGCATCAAACAAACAGGACTTGCCCTGCTGCTTCTGGTCATTCTGAGCGCATGCAGCTTATCCGCCACCCCACCGGAGGAGGCTGCACAGCGCATTACACCAACGCTCGCAGTGACTGCATTGCTGCCAACACCAGAGCCAATTGCAACAGAACCCTCAAGCCCGACTGCTACATCCCTGCCCCAAAGCGGAGAGTCTAGCCCTGCGATAAGCTGCAATCCGCGTACAGACTGGCCGCTGTATACGGTCGTGAGTGGAGATACACTTGCCAATATCGCGCGCCTTGTCAACAGCACTACTGGCACACTAACTGAGGCGAACTGCCTGGCAAATCCCAACATGCTGGTGGCTGGGCAACACATTCGAGTTCCGATGTTACCACCGATTGCTACCCAGCCCGTGATCATCTTCAACCAGAATTTGCCGCCCGCCAACTTATGCGCCGCGATCACTCTACCAGGCACTATACCGCCGCTCTTTCACACAGCCAATGCCAATGAGCCAATGAATATTCAGCTGGGTGATTGGGGAGCATGGATCTCAACCGTGAATGGTTTCCACCAGATTACGATCCAGACCGGGCCGACCGAGATCGTCAACGCTTTTGTACGGACAGTCGACGTGGTATTCCAGGGGCCAGCCTGTCCAGGGAACGACCCACCCCCGGATGAACCGCTTGCACCACTTTATATGAATGTGGCCACGCGATCACCAAACGTATGCGCAGCAGAGGCTGGGCGCACAGGGCCAACGCTGTACCGGACCGCCAACCTCAACGAGCCAATAGGGAGTTTGGGCAACTGGGGAGCCTGGATATCCACCGTCAATGGTTTCTACCAGATCACGATCCAGACCAAGCCAACGGAGATCGTCAACGCTTTTGTCAGAATGTCGGATGTCGCGTTAACGGGAGTGGAGTGTCCGTAATTGAGATGCTCGGAAACGGCCTGCCCCAAGAGCCTGATTTACGGGTACTTCTCGCAGATTTAGCCGCCGTAATGCCTATGGAGTGTTGGCCCTAATACCAACGGGACGGGCCAGGCAACTGACCGCCAGGCCCACCCGATTCCATTAGGCCTATGCTTGAAAAATACTGCTATCTTCTGCTACCGTTTCATTGAGGTCTGGTACAACCACCACCGCATCCACACTGCACTCAAGATGCCGCCAGCCGTTTATGCTGTCCAAACGTTCTCAGACACTTGTCTTCAAAAAATGGGTACTTGACAGAATTCCCGCCCGTTAATTGGATCATTGCCTCGTATTACGACACTGTAATGTCAATGTAATGCCCGTGTAACTTGTGCGTGTCATGCTCTCGAAATAGCTTGTCATATTGCTGAGAGAGAGGCACGCAATGACCAGGGGTAGACAATCTCTAAAAAGCCTGTTGGTACTGACTGTACTGCTGACGCTGAATTTTCTGGCTGCACAGCCATCTGCGGCTGCACAAACCACCCCCGCTATCGTTCTGAGTCTGCCCGGGACCTATGAGGATTTCGTCACGGCAGAGGTCCTGGCTTCTTTTGAAGCTCAGTACAACGTGCGTGTTCATATTGAATACGGAACGGCTTTCCGCCTTGGGGGAGGCGGGCAGCAGTCAGTCAGTGCCGCGCTGGAAGATGCCGCTGAGCTGGCTGCGAGCGCCGATGTCGTTTATGTAGACCAGACAACGCTTACGCCAGCCGCAACCCAGGCCGGTTATTTCCTGAATCTTGCTCCACTGACCAGCAGCGATCCCACCCTGAACATCAGCGATTTCTACCCCGCTGTATGGCACTCCTTCCAGTGGGACCAGGGCATCTGGGCGTTACCGACAGCCGCAGACGTCTATATCGTGACTTACGATCCTGCACGCTTTGACGCCGCAGGGCTGGCTTACCCGAATGAACGCTGGACGATTGATGACTTTGCCAGTGCCGCGCGCGCGCTTACGACCTATACCGCTGATGGCTCGGTGCTGACCCCTGGCGTCACGGCTGGCACTCCCGCCAGTACACTGCCCTACCTGCTGGTGGCGCTGACCGGGCATGGCTTTTACGATGACACTGTAATGCCCAACCAGCCGGCGTTCGGCGCTGACCTGGAGTACATCCTCCAGGTTTGGGCTGAGCTTGAGGCCGAAAGCGTGGTAACCACATCTTTCTTCCGGGGCGGAGAGGGCGCTGAGTCCAGCCCGCTGCGCATCGAAGGCACAATGGGGTTCTCGGGCCGTTTTGCTGCGGATCAAAACGCTGCGCAGCGCCAGGCTTCCCTGCTGCCCGGGGGCACTGCTGGCCTGAGCACAAGCGGTTTTGCCGTTAGCAGCGGGACGTTGTATCCCGAGCTTGCTTACGCCCTGGCCAGCTACCTGACAACACTACCGGAACTGGCCAGCGCCAATTTCACCAGCAGTACTGTTGCGCGCCAGAGTCTGGCAGGCATTGACACGCTCCTCACCCAGAACGGCAATGGCGGCGGGCCGGGCGGCTTCAATGCCCGTAACCTGCTGAATGTGCCTGAACAGATCCAGGCAGTGGTCGATCAGGCTATCTACAGCGCGATGCCTGGCGCGGAAGTGCGGTACAGCAGCTATGTGACTGCGGTGATCAACCAGATCAATAACGGAGCGGGCGATGCTCACAGCCTGTTGCTGGAGGCCGAGGCCAACGCGTTTGCGGATGTCCGGGCGGCTGTGGCCGCTGCCGCAAACACGAACGTGATCGTGGCGACCCCACCGCAGGAAGTCGTCCTGGCCCCGGGCGAGATCGTACTTAACTGCGCGATCAATACGGGTTTTGGTGGCGGGCTGGGTCAGGGGGGCAGCCTGCCCAATCAAGAGGCGTGGAACACCGTGATCGCGGCGTTCGTTGCCAGCGACCCGCTGATAGGTAATGTCAACCTCGTATCGGTAACGGAATCCGATCTGGCCGTGCTTGCCAGCAGTTATGACTGCTTCATCCTGCCCTCGAACGCAACACAGGGCAGCGATGTCGGCCCACTGCTCAACCTTGATCCGCTTCTGGATACCGACCCCAGCTTCAACCGAAACGATATCCTGCCCGGGGTGCTCACCCAGCTCCAGCAGAATGCCCAGACCTGGGCTTTGCCGCTGGCGATCCAGCCCGGTACGCTGAGTTACAGCCCAACCCTGCTGGCGCAGGCAGGCGTCCCTGAACCGGTTAATGGTTGGACGGTCGCCGGGTTCATAGATGCCCTGACCCGGCTGGACCTGATTCTGGATGCAGACACGGCGCCTTTCACCCCCAACGATCCCTCCGGTTCCTACCTGCTGCAGCTTGTAGGCGCATTTGGCGGGCTGCCGATCGATTACCGCACCAATCCTCCTGCGCTCAACTTTACTGATGCAGATACCGTCAGCGCTATTCAGCAGGTGCTCGATCTCGCCGTGAATGGTTATATGGATTACAGCGGTGTTGCGAGTGTCATGGGGGGCGGGATGCGGATGGGACGCGCCAGCACTACTGCAATCAGCACCGACACCATCGCACGAATTCAGCGTGGCGTTGGTGTGGGGGGTGGAAACCAGCGGGAGGTGATGGTGCAAACACTGTATCCCCAGGGGTCCAGCGGAGGATTTGTCGCCTTTGATATCACCACCGGCTACATCAGCAGTTATGCGCAAAGCCCTGAAGCAGCCTATCGTTTTCTCAGTAGCGTGGCGGCTCATCCTGAGCTTTTCACCGGGATGCCGGTTCGTGCCTCACAGGTCAACGACCCTGCGGTAGTTGCGGCGCAGGGCGCGGATGTCGCCGCGATCTATGCCCAGCTTTACACCCTGCTGCAAAATCCTAATACCGTCGTGTTCCCGGCAAACTCCGGTATCGGCGGGATTGCCAGCAATTTCCTGACCGAGTACTGGCTCAAAGCCGCCTTTGATGCCTATGTGCTGGAAGGGGCCGATCTCATCACGGAACTGCAGGATGCCCAGGCCACCACGCAGGCTTATCTGGATTGCCTGGCAACTTACCAGCCCGACTCGACCAGCACTGATCCGGCGTTCGGCAGCTTCACGGGCATGATGGACTGCGCAACTGCCGTTGATCCTGGGCTGAGCATCGGCCAGAACTGACATTCGGATGGGGGGGGCGGATCGCTGGTATGCCCCCGCATGCTGATTAGAGCAGCGACTTATGCACAGACTGATCGATCCCGTACTATTCGCCCTGGAACGGCTGTGGCAGCATCGAACACTGGTGTTCTGGACACTTGTCGGGCTGGCCTCCGCGACCACGCTGGCGCTCAGCCTGACACTGTACGTTGACGCTGTAAACACCACGCTGCTCACGGACAGCCTGGCTGATCCTCCCTACGCCTTCCGCTATCGCTATCTCGGTTCATGGGAAGGCCGGATCACCCCGGAGGACGTTGCAGAGGCCGACAATGCGATCCGTACCGGATTTGTGAGCGAGATTGGACTGCCCGTAACAAGCAGTGCAACCTACATCAGCGCCGGCAACTGGCAGTTCACGCTTCAGCATGACCTGCCGCTGCGCATCGGGGCGTATACCCTCGGCGCGCTGGAAGGCGCAGATCACCTGATCCAGATCACTGCCGGGGAGTGGCCGCCAACCCAATTATCCCTTGAGGCGATCCCTGCTCTGGTTTCGCGCAACCTGCTCGAAACGGCGGGGGTGCAGGTGGGCGACACTTTGCAGGCTGTCTCTGGCACAAACACTGTCACACTGGAGGTCGCGGCCCTGTGGGAACCGGTCAGCAGCCAGGACTCGCACTGGATTCTGACCCCGACCTTCTTTGACAACGTGTTCCTGGTCCAGACCGACGATCTGTGGCGTGCCATGGCAGGGATCGCACTGCCGGTAGAGGAGGTGGACTGGCAGTTGATCTTCGATGGCGCTGAGCTGCGAACCTCGGATGTGGGAGGGCTGCTGAACAGCATCACGGATGGTTTCCGGGTTGTTACCAGCGCGTTGCCGGGCATCCGTATGGACATCTCACCGGAAGCAGGGCTGCATGCTTTTAATGCTGAGGTTGCCGAGCTAACCCAGCAGCTGGTGATCGTGATCCTGCCGGTGGGTGGCCTGATCATCTACTTCATCACCATGCTGGCGGGCCTGCTGGTCAGCAGCCAGCAGGAGGAGGACGTCGCGCTGAGCAGCCGAGGGATGAGCCGCCCGGCGCTGCTGGGTATCCATGCCCTGATGTGGCTCATCCTGGCCGGGATGGCCCTGGGAATCGGATTGGCGGCCTCACCAGCGGTGGTGCAGCTCATTGGCCGGACGACATCTTTTATGCGCTTTGATGATTTCAGCAGCGTGCTCGAAGTGCTGATCACGGGGCAGGCTCTGCTGGCCGGCACAGTCACCGGGCTGCTGGCGGCCAGCACCGGCCTGTACATGGCCTGGCGCACGACCGGCCACTCCATTATGAGTTACAAACGCGATCAAGTTCGCGCCGGCCGGCCCTGGTGGCAGCGCCTTTTCCTGGATCTTGTGCTGCTGGGGATTTCCGCCTATACCCTGTATTCGCTTGGTTCTTCCGGTGGCCTGACTGCCAACGCCACCGATCCCTTCAGCGATCCGCTGGTCTTTCTGGCCCCGACCCTGTTCTCACTGGGCTGCACCCTGCTGTTCCTGCGGTTGTATCCGTGGCTGCTTAGCCTGGATGCGCGCCTGCTGGCCTACACAAAAAACGTCGCCTTCCTGATGGCGCTGCGTGAGATCACACGCTCGATCGGCCGCTATCGCAGCACGCTGCTGATGATGTGCTTCACGCTCAGCCTGATCGGCTATACGGCCTCGATGGCCAGCACCCTTGACCGCAGCCTGGAAGATGTGATCGCGTATCAGGTTGGCGCGGACAGTGTGATGATCGTGGCCACTGACGCCCAGACTGCAGAAAGTACCGATTCAGATGGCTCCAGCACTGTGACGGTAACCGGTTACAACACCCTGCCGGCCATTGACCTGCTGCAAATTGAGGGCGTGCAGTATGTTTCGCGGGTGGGGCGCTATGCCGCCCAGATAGTGCTGCAAAACCAGCGTGTCAGCGGCACGGTGCTGGGCCTGGACCGGGCGACTATGCCGGCCATTGCGCATTTTCGCGACGACTATGGCACCGAACCCCTGGCGGATACGCTGAACCGGCTGGCGGGGAACCGCACCGGGGTGCTGATCAACGCGCACACCGCCGAAGCTTATGGCCTGGCTGTTGGCCAGGAGATTACGCTGCAGATTTCCGCGCTGGGGGCGTGGTACCAGACCAGGGTGCCTGTCATCGGCGTGTTGGCGTATTTCCCCACACTTGACCCGCGCGAAGGGTTTTTCGCCATCACAAACATCGACCCGATCTTTGAACTGATCGGGACTGAGCTGCCGCATAACGTCTGGTTGGGCCTTGAAACGCAGGCTGATCCCACTGTAATTCAAGCCGAAGCCCTGGCAATGGGTTATCCCGTCATCGCCTGGCGGGACCCCGCCAGCCTGATACACGAGGCGCTGGCCCAGCCAACCCGGCGCGGCGTGCTGGGCTTTCTCTCCATCGGATTCGTGGCTGCCATTGTCCTCGCGCTGGTGGGCAGCGTGATCCAGAGCACAGCATCGTTTCAGGCGCAGGCCATCCAGATCGGGTCGCTGCGAGCAATGGGGCTGGGCAGCGCCTCGGTCAACACCTACCTGATCGCTACCCAGGGGATTGCGGCTGCGGGCAGCATTGCCGGCGGCACGCTGATCGGCATCGGCACCACGCTGCTCTTTCTGCCGCTCATGGATTTCAGCGGAGGACTGCCCCCGTATCTGATCCGCGTTGCCTGGTCACAGATCGCCAGCGTATACGCCCTGTTTGCCGGGGCGCTGATAACCGTCATGCTTTCTACCACGATTCTGCTGGGCCGCGCGCAGGTTGCCGCGCTGGTCAAGCTGGGTGATGCCTGATTACAAAGGGACGATAGCCGGATGAAACAACGCGCCACTTTTCTACTCCTGATTATGATGTTTACAGTGACAGGCTGCGCCGGAGATGCGGCGCAGGCATCCCAGGCGCTGGCGACCAGCACGCCCATCCCGACGGTGGCGGTTGCTGCCCGGCCAACCTACGTTGTCCAGCGTGGGAACGTAGAGGATGTTTTTGAGTTCACCGGGCGCTGGCAGCCGCGTGATCAACTGGCGCTGTCGTTTACGACCAACGGCACCATCCGCCAGGTGAATGTCCAGCGTGGTGATGCCGTCAGCGCCGGGGATTTGCTGGCTGACTACCAGATTGACTCCCTGGAAAACCAGCTTGCCAGCGCCGAGATCGCGCTTGAATCGGCGCTCGCCAATCTGGAAAGCAGCGCAAGCGGTGGGCTGCAGAGCGTGGAAAATGCCCAGATCGCCCTGGCCAATGCGCGGCTGTCACTGGCCAGCACTCGGAATAACAGCCCCTGGACCAGCGTCGCCTCCGCTCGGAACAACCTCGACAATGCGCGTCTTTCCCTGGAGCTGGCCGAACAGAACTACCGTGAGGCGCTCAGTTATCCCAACCAGCCCGCCAGCACAGTGGACAATGCCTATCAGGGAGTGGTTAATGCCCGGCAGCAAGTTTCCAGCGCGGAGATCAGCTATTTCTCCGCTGCCCAGAATTTCGCCAACTGGGAGATCAGTGTACAGCAGCAGGAGAACAGCGTCCTGCAAGCTGAACTCAACCTCCAGCGGGCTATTGAAGACCAGGCGGCCGGGGTGAGCGACCAGTCAGTCCGTTCTGCCCAGCTCAACATCGATCAGATCAGGGATGATATCGCCCAGTCGTCGCTCTTTGCCCCGATTGATGGTGTGATTCTGGATGTGTACATCAGCCCCGGGAATGGTGTTTCCGCTTATAACACGGTGATCACCATCGGCCTGCCAGAACCCAAAGAAGTGATTGCCAGTCTGGCGATTACTGACGCCCAGCGTCTCTCCGTAGGCATGGTAGGGGTATGCCAGGCGATGAACGCGCCTGAAACGGCGGTGCAGTGTGCCGTGCGCCGCATGCCGCTCACCGCCCAGGATGCCGACCAGACCACGCGCATCGTCGCTTCCCTGAGCAGGATTGGCGATAACCAGCTCGTCCAGGTGCAGATGCCCCTGCAGGTTGCCGAAGATGTGCTGTGGCTACCGCCCGGCGTGATCCGCACATTCCAGAACCGGACGTTTGTGGTGCTGCAAACGCCAGATGGTGAGCGGGCGGTGGATGTTCAGCTTGGCCTGCAGACAGACGACCGGGTTGAGATCGTCAGCGGGGTGAGCGAAGGGGATGTGGTGATCGCGCCATGAGCAGCAACGGCAAAACACCGGCTTACATTACTTGCCGCAATGTCGTAAAGGCTTATCAGGTCAGCGACCATGAGATCGTGGCCCTGCGTGGTATTGACTTCACGATGGATCGCGGCGAAATGGTGGCGATTGTTGGCCCCAGCGGAGCAGGCAAAAGCTCGCTTCTGAATCTGCTGGGGGGAATGGATAAACCCACGGCTGGCCAGCTTAGCATCGGTGGCCTGAACCTGCTGGAGTTGAAAGGCAGCGCGCTAGCTGATTACCGGCTGCGCCAGGTCGGGTTTGTGTGGCAGCAGGTTGGCCGTAACCTGTTGCCACATCGCAGCGCGCTGCGCAATATCACCCTGCCGATGATGCTGGCGGGCGTTCGCCGCCAGGAGCGCATTGCCCGCGCCCGTGCGCTGCTGGAAGCGGTGGCTATGGCGGAGCATGCCCACAAGCGCCCGGCGCAGCTTTCCGGCGGGCAGCAGCAGCGTGTGGCGATCGCGGTGGCCCTGGCCAATACTCCAAGCCTGCTGCTGGCCGATGAACCAACTGGCTCACTGGACCATGCAAGCGCCCTGCAGGTCATGCAACTGATCGCTCGCCTGCGGAAGGAATATGACCTCACGATCCTGATGGTGACGCATGACATGGAAATGGCCGCCTTTGCCGACCGCACGCTGACCTTGCGCGATGGCGCGCTGGGCCAGGACCTCACCCACGCCGAAACGGAAGTCCCGCCTCACTTGGATGATAGCGGGCGCATTCAACTGCCCGCTGCCGTGCGCCGCCATCTGGATGAAGCCGCGCGGATCTCGGTTGAAATCCGACCGGAGGGGGTGCTGCTGCGCCCGGAGCAGGACGACCAGCACGATACCGAAGGCCTGCTTAGCAGTATGCTGCCAGAGGATACCCTGCCGGAAGCCACACCCGATGGGCGCTCGTGGCGGCGTTTCTGGCGGCGGAAGAAAGGAAAGCACTCATGAGCCAGGATCTGTGCATTCGCGCGCGCAATGTCCAGCGCCAGTTTGGCAGCCTGCAGGTGCTGCGTGGGGTCGATCTGGATGTGGTCGTCGGCCAGGTGATCACACTATACGGCCCCTCTGGCAGCGGCAAGACCACCCTGCTTAACCTGATTGGCGCGCTGGATCGTCCCCAGCGCGGCACGCTCACGGTGCTGGGCAAGGATATTCTGGCCCTGAGCGAAGACCAGCGCGCCCGGCTGCGTCGCACCCAGATTGGTTTCATCTTTCAAAGCGCCACGCTGCTGCCTACCTATACCGCGCTGGAGAATATCGATCTGGCCCTGCGGCTGCCCGGTCTGGGCCACCGCGAGCGCAAGCGGCGGGCCGAGGCGGCGTTACAGGCTGTTGGCCTGAGCGCCTGGACCAACCACCTGCCGGAAGAACTTAGCGGGGGGCAGCGGCAGCGGGTCGCCATTGCCCGCGCGCTGGCGCTGCGCGCCCGGCTGGTGCTGGCCGACGAACCCACCAGCGGTCTCGATACAACCAGCTCACGACGCATCCTGGCCCTGTTGCGGGCTATTGCGACTGCCGAGCAGACCACCTTTTTACTTGTCACTCACGACCAGATGCTGGCCGAATTCGCCGATCAGGTCTACGACCTGGTTGATGGCACAATCGCCGCCCGCCCGCGCGCTATTCCGATGGAGGCCCCTGAACATGCAACGTTATAGTGGATTGCTGACCTTTGCTCTTGTCACCGGTCTGATTGTGATCATGGCGGGTATCGCTGTTGTGGTTGTGGTGCTGGCTGAAACGCGACCTGAATCGCAGATGGTCGCCCTTCAGGTGCAGGATCTGACCGGCACGCCTGGCCCAACGGAGACTGTCCCGCCCTACACCCCGCTGCCTTCCCTGACGCCATCACAGACACTGCTGCCCCCACCTACCTTTGAGCCGTTGACCCCCACCCCGCTGCCTTCCAGCACGCCAACACAAACGGCCACGCTGGTTTATGAGGTTAATGTTTCAATACCCGGCCTGCACGGTGCAGAAACCGCCACACCCACTGGCACACCAGGCTGCAGCGTGCGTGATGACTGGAAACTGACCTACACAGTTCAGACTGATGACGCGCTGGCCAGGATCGCTGCCGCCTATAATTCATCGGTCGGCGCGTTGGCAGAGGGCAATTGTATTGATGATCCGAACCTGATCCGCGTGGGGCAGACACTTCGCGTGCCAGGCGAGGCCCACCCGGCCCAGCCGGAATATGTTTGCACGCCGTGGGAGGTGCTCACGCCGTTTGACGGCTCTCAGACCGTGCCCGGGGACGGCAGCCTCACCTTCAACTGGCGTGGCCCAGTTTCCCCCAAATACCTGATCCGCGTCACCCGGCCAGATGGCACGCAGTACGAGCAGGTGGTAGAACTGCGGATGAACGATACGATTGATGCCAGTACTCATCTGCGAGAAGCAGGTGGATACACCTGGTACGTGTACCCGCTGGACGAAAATTTCGCGCAAATTCCATGCCTGGAAGGCGGCCCCTGGGCTTTTTATAAGGCCGCAGCTGCCACCTATACCCCTGTGCCGGAGCCTGCCGCTGGCTCGCCAGGGGGGTAAACAATAGAGACATGCTGGCGCTATGTTTTGCAGCGCTGTAAAGAGGACAATGATGGCAAACTCAACGCCGCTATCGCGTCGTTTTACCTGGACGCAATCCATTCGCTGGCAGTTGCCCCTGACTTATGCGGCTATCGTGTTGCTGACGGTATTCACGCTGGCGACTGTCCTGCTGCTGGCGCTGAATCAGTATTACATCACCCGCGAAACTGCCTACATGACAGGCAACGCCCGGGCATTTGCAGACCGAATTGAAAGTCTGTATGCCGAAGATCTCTTCAACAGTGAAAGACTCGCCCCTATCTTGCTGCCGGTATCCTTTCTTTCACGCAGCCGAGTTCGAATCCTGGACCCAGCGGGAGAAGTGATTCTGGATTCGCTTACGGCAGGAAACTCCGAAGTGATCATCCTCTCACTTGAACCGGGTCTTGACGCGCAGCTAGTGCCGAGAGGAACTTTAGACGCGATTGATCAGGGGCCCGCTTCAATCCAGGTTGGGCGCCTGCAAGTCCGGCAAGAGAACTTTGATGGCCGGGGGCCACCGCCCGGCCAGGAGTACATGTTCTGGGCCTCAGATGCGCCTTTTGGGTATGACTTCGGACAGATAGGCGAACGCCACGTGCCTCAGTACTCCAACGTGGTCGTTTCAGTTCCCCTGCATAACCCGGAGGGGGAATTCATCGGCTCCCTGGAACTGTCGGAAGGGCCAGCTTTCGGGACCGATGTGATTCAGAGCGTGATCCGGCACTTGCTGCTGGCGGCTGCGCTGGCGGTCCCGCTGGCAACTCTGATCGGATGGGTGATCAGCCGTAACCTCAGCCAGCCGATCATGCAGCTGACCGACGCCTCTGAACAGATGGCAGCGGGACACCTGAGTACCCGGGTCGAAATCGACCGCGCTGATGAGCTGGGGCACCTCTCTGCTGCGTTTAACGGTATGGCTGCCCAGATCGAAACCACCGTCAACACGTTGCAGCAGTTTGTGGCCGATGCCGCCCACGAGATAAAGACGCCCATCACTGCCATGCGCACCAACCTGGAGCTGGCAGAAGCGGGGGTCCAGAGCGAAAATAGCCGCCTAGACCTGGCCCTGGCCCAGCGTGAGCTTAACCGCCTGGAGCAGCTGACCAGCAGCCTGCTGGCGCTGGCACGGCTTGAATCGGGTGGCATAGAGACGGCCCACGAACCGCTGGATATTGCGCACTTGATCCGCCAGATACATGAGCAGTTCGCCTCTCGCGCGGAACAGGCCGGCATTACCATGATTATCAAAAACGTCGCACAACCCGTTACAGTCACCGGCGATCGCACGCAGATTGGCCGTGTATTGGAAAACCTGCTCGATAATGCCATAAAATTCACACCGGAAACGGGAAGTGTCACGATCACGTTGGACAGCGCCAGCGGATCAGACAGCGTACAGATTCATGTGCAGGATAGTGGCATTGGTATCCCGGAAGCTGACCTGCCGCGGTTGTTCTCTCGCTTCCACCGCGGGCGTAACGCAGCCGCTTATCCCGGCAATGGCCTGGGGCTGGTGATTGCCAGAACAATTGTAGAAGAACACGGGGGGACTATCTCTGTGCGCAGCGATACGTATGGCACCTGCTTCACTGTCAGATTGCCTCGTGGTGAGTAGTAGGACAACACACATGATGTCACATCATATCCTGCTGATTGAAGATGATCCCGGAATCGCCCAGAGCTTGCAGAACGGCCTGACTCGTGAAGGGTACAGCTTGCACTGGCAATCAGATGGCATGAGCGGGGTTGTGTATGCCCGCGACCATAACCCGCACCTCGTGATTCTGGATGTGCGGCTGCCAGATGGCTCCGGATTTGATTTCTGCCAGAAAATGCGCCAGCTTGGGCTGCGTCAGCCAATCATCATGCTCACGGTACAGAACTCTGAAACAGACAAAGTGATTGGCCTGGAGGTGGGAGCGGATGACTACATAACGAAGCCGTTTAGCTTGCGGGAGCTGCTCTCTCGCATTCGCGCCCAGCTGCGGCGCGCCTATGGTGACCTCGCGATTAGCAGCAGCGACATATTATACGCTGATGATCTTGTCATTGACCGGCAGCGTGGCACAGCACTGCGCGGACAGAGTGACTTGAATCTGACCCCTACAGAGTTCCGGCTCTTAACCTATTTCGCCCAACATCCCAATCAGGTGTTGTCTCGTGGTCAGATCCTGGATGCCATATGGGGGTATGAGCGTAATGCTGAAACTGAGCAGGTAGTGACCGTGAATATCCGACGCTTGCGAGAGAAGGTTGAGCATGATCCCAGTAATCCCCGGCTGATTGTGACATTGCCAGGACAGGGGTACAAGCTGGTCGTGTAGCGGACTTTACGCTTGATGGTTACTGCTGCGTTGACAACGAAACTATTGAAGCGAGCTTCAGGATGGCAGCACGGGTCTAGAGAATGAGGACTTACGCTGGGCAATGTCACCAGAAACCTCCGACAGTGGATAGCAAGTTCTTACAGTATGTATAAATTATCCCCAGATCCATGACCAGTCATGATCTGGCCAAAGAGCAAAATTACCTACTGTAATGTCGTTCAGTTATCACGCAGGATCTGGTAGAGCCGCTGTGGAGAGATAGCGAATTGCCCGGAAAGAATGGCTATTGACGTACCGCTGAGGAATTTGGATTGCAGTTGATTATTCCGTCTTTGATAGAATGCCGCGGTCGAATAGCCCCCTATTATGGGGCATTGAGTACATTTTGTACTCAATATCCAGAATACAGCGCAGTACAGCAGACTTTTCGGGGTCCGCTGTGTCTGTTTGTCTTCTGGCTATCCACGCAGTCAAATGCTCTTGGCTAATTCCGATGCTTCAGACATCACGCGCATTGCTACAGCTATCAGATGAATGTTTCGATCCGCAAAACGCACGGCATCGTCCTATAGTGATGCCGTGCGCATATTGCTTATGGCTTTCAGCCGGTTGACTGTGCTCTGTCGCTGAGATCGGTTTGGCCTTGTTTCAGATCGCGTCTAGAACCCTTGCGCGTCATACGTGATTCCAGGGAAGGCAACCGCATCCGGTGCAAGGGTTACAGCGGCCTCAGTGTCACCCTTCAACGTGGCCAGCAGAAACGCGGTGGTGAAGTGGTTGACCAGATCGTTGGTACGCGGGTGTTCCCACACCGGGTCGGTGCACATCCAGTCCATTTCGACGTCAACCAGCCATGGCATGGCAGCGCAGTTGTTGCCGAAGATCGTATGCCCCGCTTCTTCGAAGGCCACCAGCACCTTCTGCGCGCTTCCCGCGTATTCAAACGTTGGACCCGCGACCCATTCAAAGTAGTCATTCGTGCCCCCCATAGCCAGGACAGGCACTGTGATTTGTGCCAGACCGGCCTGTTGGAACATGAAGGCATCGCCTGCCATAGAGATAATCGCGTCCACGCGCGCGTCACCCATTGATGGCCACAACTCGCCTGGCGTAGTATCAAATCCGGCGATAGCCGCGATCTCAGCTTCATGCCCTTCGAACCAGAAACACTCCTCGCCGAACGGATCACCTTCAGCCCGGGCCGCTTCGCACCGCTGGTGCATGACTTCCTCATTAACCCGCGCACCGGCCGCGGCCAGCGCCGCGTAACCGCCGGACGAGTGCCCGCCGACAGCCACCCATTCAAGGTCAAGCAGCCCGGCCAGGGCGCCATCAGCGGCTGTCAGGCTTTCGGCGTACTCCAGTGTCCGCCGGATGTCGGCCGGACGCAGCGCGTAGCTGGGAGGGGCATCCTTCAGGGGATTCTCGTCCATGAAGTAGACACCTTCCTGATGCTCGACGCCGATGACGACGAAGCCGTGCGATGCGAGGTGTTCAGTCAGGTACGTGTACTGGGCGATGTTGGTCCCGAAACCCGGCGAGACCACCACGACCGGATAGGGCGCACCGGACAGATCGGGCGCCGCGTCCCCCAGGGCGTGGCCATACACGACGGTATCAAGTTCCGGGCCAGGCTCCCATTTGACCTGGATCGAATAGGTGTAGGCATCGTCAGCGCCCTGGGCATTCAGCGCCGGGTACCAGACCAGCAACGGCATGGGCCGCTCCGAATCCGGGTCGACCACGAATTCTCGCACGCCCGTCCAGTATGGCCCACGCAGGGCATAGGGTGGCGCGTCCGGGCGAAGCCCGATGCTGGGCGGGCCACTCTGGGCGCCTGCCAGCATCGGGGCCATGAGCAAAATCGCCAGCGAAACAGCAACGATAGTTTTGGCTCTTTCAGCAAACATTTCCCTTACCTCCTCATACAGTTGGGCCGTGTAAAGGGTGCGATGTTGGCTGCGGTGACGGCTGAACTTATCGTATGCGGGCTCCGGTTTGCGCGGGAGATGGGAAAAGGTTGTGAAATCTGGTAGGGAATGAGTATGGAATCGCGCCGAAATGCGCGATTCCCTCGTAAAATGAAAGCAATGATAGGTGGTGGGAGTCGGCCATGAACGACCTGACAGGCACTGTGCTCAAGGGGTATGAGGTGCAGGAACCGATCGGGGCAGGTGGTTGTGGTGTGGTTTACCGGGCCTGCCAGCATGCGGTTGGACGTGAAGTGGCGATCAAGGCTATCTTGCCGAAATTGGCCAATGATCCCGATTTTATTCGCCGGTTTGAGATCGAAGCTCAGACGATCGCGCGCCTGGAACATATGCATATTGCGCCCCTCTACGATTACTGGCGTGATCCGGATGGGGCCTTTCTGGTGATGCGCTACTTCAGGGGCGGCAGCCTGGCCAGCGCGCTGCATAGCGGCCCCTACGATCTTCAGGCAGCAGCCCTGCTGCTGGACCAGGTGGCGGCAGCGCTGGCGGTGGCGCACCGAGGCGGAGTCATCCACCGCGATCTCAAGCCGGGTAACATCCTGCTGGACGAAGACGGAAACGCTTACCTGACCGATTTTGGCATTGCGAAGGACATCGGTCAGATGGGCGCCGGGCTGACCGGTATGGATGTGATTGTTGGCTCCCTGGACTACATTTCGCCTGAGCAGGCGCGCTGCGATCCGATCACTCCGCGGACTGACATCTACTGCCTGGGGGTCGTGCTTTACGAAGTGCTCACCGGTGAACATCCTTTTCCCGGCCTCAGCTCTGTGGAGCGGCTGTATAAACACCTCAATGACCCGCTGCCCCTGGTCACCACGCTGGATCAGGCAGTGTCAGATGATATCAACGCTGTGATACAAAAGGCCACTGCTAAAGATCCTGTCCGGCGCTATGGCGATGCACTGGCGATGGCCGCAGCCTTCCGCGAGGCTGCCCGCCTTGACCGGGCGGCAGTAGGGGATGACATCGTCGAGCGGCTGACGCGCCGGGAGCAGGAAATCCTGCAGCGCATAATCGCGGGCGCTTCAAACAAGGATATAGCCCAGGAGCTGTTCGTCGAGATCAGCACCGTAAAATGGTATATCCACAAGATCTTCCGCAAACTGGGGGTGCGCAGCCGGATGCAGTGTATCGTCCGGGCGCGCGAACTGAACCTGGTCGTGGACGGCGAGACCGATCCTGGCCTGCTGGCTGTATCTGGAGCGCAGACAGGCGCTGATTTACTGTTCCAGCCGGAAAATCCATACAAAGGATTGCGGCCCTTTCAGACGGCTGATACACGCGATTTTTTCGGTCGCGAGAGACTGACGTCTGCGCTCGTGCAGCGCATGGGCGAGGCCGGCGAATTTGCGCGTTTTCTGGCCGTGGTGGGGCCGAGCGGCAGTGGAAAATCCAGTGTCGTGCGCGCCGGGCTGATCCCGGCGCTATGGCGCGGCGAGCTTCCCGGATCGGAGCGCTGGTTCGTGGTCGATATGCTGCCTGGAGCATACCCGCTGGATGAGCTTGAAGTGGCGCTGATGCGTGTGGCAGCGGACCAGGCGCGCAACCTGCATGAGCCGCTTGCCCGTGATCCGCGCGGCCTGCTGCGCGCGGCACAACTGATTCTGCCGGATGACAACAGCGACCTGGTCGTGATAGTCGATCAGTTTGAGGAGGTCTTTACACTGGTTGAGGATGAGGCGGCACGTCAGCATTTCCTCGATCTGCTCTATACCGCTGTAACCGCACCCCGCAGTCGGGTGCGGGTGGTGATTACGCTGCGAGCCGACTTTTATGACAAGCCGCTGCATTACCCGGAATTTGGCGAGATGGTGCGCAAGCGAATGGAAACGATCATGCCGCTGTCTGCGGAAGAACTCCAGCGCGCCATTGCCCGGCCTGCTGGGCAGGCCGGGATGACATTTGAGGAAGGGCTGGTCGCAACAATTGTCTCAGAGGTGCACTACCAGCCTGGCGCGCTCCCCCTGCTGCAATATGCCCTCACTGAGCTGTTTGAGAATCGTGAGAATCGGGTCCTGACCCATGCCGGTTACGCCCAGATTGGGCGGACAACCGGCGCCCTGGCCCGCCGTGCCGAAACCATCTATGCAGAGCTGGATGAGTTTAGCCGGGAGATTGCTCGCGAGATGTTTCTGCGGCTGGTAACGCTGGGCGAAGGCGCGGAAGACACGCGCCGCCGCGTATTGCGGGCTGAGCTTCAGGCGATTGCCGGTGACTCTGATGTGATGGAAGCGCTGGTCGACACGTATACAGGCTACCGTTTGCTCTCACTGGATCATGATCCGGCTACGCGCGCGCCGGTGGTCGAGTTGGCCCATGAAGCCATCCTGCGCGAGTGGGGCCGGCTGCGAAACTGGCTGGATGAAAGTCGCCACGAGATTCGCCAGCAGCGTTTTCTTGCCACCGCTGCTGCTGACTGGCTGGCCGCCAAGCATGATCCGAGTTACCTCCTGCATGGTGCCCGGCTCGAGCAGTTCGATGACTGGGCTGATCAGGCGCCGCTGGCGCTTACTCAGGAAGAACGTGAATTCCTGAATACCAGCATTGCCGCGCGCCAGGAACGCGAGGAAATGGAACGCGAGCGCCAGGCGCACGAACTGGCGCTGGCCAGAGAAGCGGCGGAAGCTGCCCGGCAGGCCGAAGCATCGCAGCGCAGGGCGGCTAACTGGCTCCGCACGCTGGTGGTGGGCCTGGGCGTGTTTCTGGTCGTCGCTTTGGCCCTCGCAGGGTTTGCGTTTGGCAAGGAGCGCGAAGCGACTGAGGCTCGCCAGCAGGCCGAGCATGAAGCGGCGGTGAATCACAGCCTGGCGCTGGCGGCAAGCGCGCGCGAGGAATCCGGGGTGGGTAGGGGAGATGTGGCTTTAGCGCTGGCGTTGGAGGCCATTCAGATTGACCAGCCCCCTCCTGACGCAAAGCGCACCCTGGCCGATGTGGCGTTTGCTCCGGGAACGCGCATGGTTCTGGCCGGACATCAGAGTGAAGTGAGGGCGGTTGCCTTCAGCCCCGATGGGCGCTGGCTGATCTCCGCGGGATGCGCTCCGGGCGCGGAGGAAGATGGTGCCTGTAATCGCGCGGAACTGATGCTGTGGGATGTCGACACGGGGGAGGCTGTGACCCGTTGGGAGGGGCATACGGATTGGATCAACGCTGTGGCTGTCGATGCTGTACCCGCGCAGGAGGGGGGGCTGGTGGCGGTTTCGGCTTCGGCAGATGGCACGGTGATTGCGTGGAACCTGGTGACCGGGCAGGAGCTGTACCGCATGGCGGGCCACAGCGGGGCGGTCAGTGACGTGGTATTTGTGCCCGGCGGGCAGACCCTGGTATCTGCTTCTGACGATGGCACGGCAATCGTCTGGGACGCAGCCAGCGGCGAGATGCTCATGCGCCTGGAGGGCCACACGGCGGGCGTCAATGCCATCGCCGTCAGCCCAAACGGGATGCGGGCGGCGACCGCATCAGATGACCGGACCCTCCTGACCTGGGATATTGACCCGGCTTCCCCGGCGTTTGGCCAGATTGTGCAGCGGTTTGAGGGGCATGGCTCGGGTGTGTTTGGCGTGGCTTTTATGGCAGAAGGGGCGGCCATTCTATCTAACAGTCCGGACCTGACCTTTCGCCTTTGGGATGCGCACACCGGCGTCGAGCTCCGGCAGCGGATGATCGGCGCGTATGGCGGCGGCGGTGTGGTTGGCCCGGATGGTCGAACCGTCCTGTTTCCAATTGGCGCACAGCTCTACCTCTGGGATGCTGAAGCCTGGCAGCAGGACAGCCTGCTGACCGGCCATACGGAGCGCATCTGGGATGCGGCATTCAGCCCGGATGGCCGGCTGGCGGCAACCGCCGCCAGCGATGGAACGGTCCGGATCTGGAATATCGATGCGCAGGAGGAAGTGCAGCGTATTGATGTTGGTGCGCCGCTCTTTGCGCTGGAGTTGAGTTCAAACGGCAGCCGTCTGATAGCTGGTGAAGGGTCCGAAGCAGGCAACCTGTGGGTGTTCGATGCCTTCACTACGGCCGCGCCCCAATTGCTGCCAGGACCCGGGCTGGCCATCGCGCCGGGAGCCATTGCGCTGAATCCCAGCGGGCGACTGGCCCTGGCAGGGGCCGTGAAACCCGATATCCAGGTGAAGGAGATGCGCCTCATCCTGTGGAATCTCGATACGGGTGAAGAGATCCGCCACCTGGATGGACGTGAATTTCCTTTTCGAAGTGTGACCATCAGCCCGGATGAGCGGCTGGCCCTGGTTGGCACGCAGGACTTCAGCGAAGATGACCTGGGCGGTGAGCTGTTCCTCCTGGATTTGGAGACCTGGGAGATTGTCAGGCAGTTTGATACCTCGGAAGATATCACCGCGATTGCGTTCAGCAAGGATGGCACGCAGGCGATCAGCAGCTCGTGCTATTTCGGGGACGCTACCCGCTGGGATATCGATTCTGGCCGGGCGATTCGATCCTATCCAGAACAGCCGGCATGTGTGCTGAGCCTTATCTACGGCCCTGATGAAACCACGATTATCACCGCCAGTAACGATGGCAGCATTACAGAATGGGACAGCGAGACAGGCGAGAAAATCAGGCCGTTTGTGGGGCATGATGGGCCGGTGTGGAGCCTGGATCTCAGCGCGGACGGCCGCCTGATGGCATCTGGATCGTCCGATGGCAGCGTCATTGTATGGGATTATGTGAGGGCACAGGTTGTCCGCCGCTATGTGGGCCACATGGGCTGGATTTTCGATGTCGCATTCAGTCCGGATGCTGCACGCCTGTATTCGGCTTCTGGTGATGGAACCGTGCGTGCATGGCAGGTCAGCGACTGGTCACTTGAGGACCTCCTGAGCTGGGTGCAGACGAATCGCTACAGCCGCGATTTCACCTGCGAGGAGCGCGAGCAGTACCGGATAGAGCCACTGTGCAGCTAATTCCAAGTGTCGCGATGTTCAATTGTTGCGCAAGACCTGGTAGATACGCTGAGGCGAGATCTCGAAGTGCTCAGAGAGGGTAGTCACTGCTATGCCGCTGAAATCGGCCTTCTGCAGTTGATTGTTGCGTTCCGACTTTGATAGAATGCCGTCGGTGACCGGCGCGTGGGAAAGTGAGCTGCCCCAGTACACGAGCCAGTTGGTTGATACTCCGCTCCCCACTGGCCGCCATCTCCAGCACTTCAAGCTTGAATTCGTCTGTGTAGCGTCGGTTATGTTTCATTTGGCCTATCTCCCTGAACGTAGTTTACTGGACAATTTCTCTGTCCACTATTTCGGTTCTTCCGCACTTTGTGTA
>NPID01003228.1_pt1 | contig 28634 bp, 21 predicted proteins | sample 8637491 | NCBI WGS metagenome assembly NPID01 (sample SAMN07420843, study PRJNA396082) | bioreactor metagenome | isolation source: sample BA6 brine-fed electro-methanogenic bioreactor BA | place: Japan: Kochi | collected 2016-06-14 | reverse complement strand
CCGACGCGGAACGACTGACCATCTACGCGAAATGATCGACCACCGCCCCGGACCTATTTACCACCGGCGCGGAACGGCTGACCACCTACTCTTTGCGATCAACCACGCACGATAAGTTGTTAAAGAGCAATGATTTAAGGTTATTATTGCCACATCCCGTCTAATCTATCGAAAATCCGCATAGCGGCGATTATTTTCCCTAATATTTCCCGCATTCCCGCACAATCGACGCGGAGCGGGGGAAAGAGGGGGAAAATGTTTTCAAAACCTATGCCCACATTCCGGGCAGGTCGTTTTCTCTTCCTTTTCTTTTTTGTCCAGTGCTTCGGCAAAACCACCCGCCAGAATACCAGCGGGTAAAGCAAAAAGACCTACGCCCAATATAGCAATACAAGCGCCCAATATCTTCCCTAATGTAGTAACCGGGTAAACATCGCCATAACCTACAGTCGTCAAAGTTGCTACACCCCACCACATAGACGCCGGAATAGATGAGAATACTTCCGGTTGCGAAGGGTTTTCCACATAGAACATCAGGCTTGACGCTACTATGAGTAAAAGACCCACAACAAAAGCTGTAATTGCGAGTTCTTCTTTTTTTTCTTTTAGGACATATCCTAATGATGCAATCGACTTTGAATAACGACCCACTTTCAGGATTCGGAAAATCCTCAGCAATCTCAAAGCTCGTAACATTCTCAAATCAATTGGAATCAGGAAAGGAAGATAAAAGGGCAATATGGCGAATAAATCGACAAGTGAGAGGAAAGAGAAAGCATATTTCAGACGGCCTATAAACGGCCGTTTATAATTATCTTCCGCTGTTACCGACCAAAGGCGAAGGACATATTCGACTGTGAAAACCGCCACTGATATTACTTCAAACCAACGAAAGAATCCGACCATTTGGGCATGAATGCTTTGGACAGTTTCCAAGATAACTGCACCGACGTTCAAACAGATTAAACTGATGATAAAAATATCCCAAACACGACTAATAGAATCGCCCGACTCGGCGAGGTCGAGGATTTCGAAAATTCGCTTTTTAGTTAGTTTGGGCATATTTCTAATTTAAGAGTTTGCGTCGGTTTGGTGTTGTTTCGTAAATCAGACAAAAATGCCGGTGCGCCGTCCCTTCGACAAGCTCAGGGACCGAGCGGGTGGGCGAGGGGGCGAATTTCGTTTTATTTCCGGCGGTGTTTTTCATTTGGTTAAAGTTAATAAAATGTGTCAGGGCGGGGATGTCAAGCAAAAAAGTGCCGGCGGGGGGAGTTTCTTTCGTGGGGTGGAAAGAGATTGCCGCGCCCTGCGGGCTCGCAATGACGGGGAAGGCGCAGGAGATTGCCACGCCCTGCGGGCTCGCAATGACAGAAGCTTCCGCCCTTCGACCGCGTGGGGCTGTTAGCAGGTTCAGGGCTTTGACCGCGTGGGGCTGTAAGCAGGCTCAGCACTTCGACCGCGTGGGGCTGTAAGCAGGCTCAGTGACCGTTGATTGGCAGGCGCAAAAAAACCGGAGGGTTTTCGAAAACCCTCCGGTTGTGCTTTTTCCCGCTGTCCTCGCGTTTGTTCGAGGAAGGGGTATCTCGTGTTTGGCGGGACTTGCCCGCCTTCTCCGAGATTCATTTGTGCCGAGGACTACTTGATCAGGAAGAGCCTCGTGGTTTTGGTAATGCCGCCGTGAGTGGCTCTGGCCATGTAAACCGCGGCGGGAACTGTCTCGCCCGATTCGTCGGTGCCGTCCCAGATGCCTGCTGAGGGCAGGGTTCTGATGAGTCTGCCGTTCATATCGAGAATCTCGATTTCGCCGGGCGCAGTGATGCGGCATGCGGCGTTGAAGGGGTTCGGCGAGACGAGGATGTCGAATTCGTCCGGTCTGGCGATGTTCTCATCCACCGATGTTGTTGGGAGGTCGATATCCACGCCGGAATCGCTTACTCCGCCGCCGCCGACGATGATCATCGAGCCGTAGGGGCCCTCAGCGTAGGCATAGGATTCGTCGATGTCGAGAGTCTCGTTGCCGTTGAGGTCTTCGAAGGCCTGAATGCGTTTGGGGCCGGAGGGAAGGTCTTCGAGGGTATAGACCGTGTCGCCGATGTAATGGGTCGATTCGAGGACTGGAATTGAATCGGTGAATTCGGCGTAAACGTCCCAAACGTTGATAGTGATAACGGAGGGATCGCCATCGTAGGATATTACTCCGCCGACATCAGCGGTGGGCTCGATGGTGATATCCGCGCCGCTGGCTTCTCCGCCGGAGAGAACGATCGGGTCGGGGTGGACGCCCGCCGGATTTCCGCTCTCGGGCAGAGGGGGCACGCCGATTCCCATGAAGGCCACGGCGTAATAGTTCACGCCGTCCACGAGGGAGGCGTCGTTGATGGTGTATGGCCCCGGAGCCATGATTGCCGCGAGGGCGGTAAGCTCTTCGAGGTTGATAGCCGTATCACCCTCGGCGATACATGCCACGAGGATCATCCCGGTTTCCGAGCCGGTGTAGGTAACCGTGCCGGTAACTATCCCGCCGAAAGCGACAAGGGCGGTCAGGGATAAGATAGCAAGAACGAGTTTTGTTTTCATGTCTGTTTCCTCCTTAGTTTGTTTTCGCGAAATTTAACCATCGAAGGGCATCGGTGCAAGGGAAAAATTCGTCTAATGGGTTCAAATCGTATTATTTATTGAATATCGCATGTCAAATCGGTATCTTTTTGCGATATGGCAATGATGAAGAAAAAAACCGCGCGCATTCTTAGATTCACCCTGATGATAGCCGTTCTCATCTGGTGGGGAGTGATGCTTTATTCCCTCATCGAGAAGAACAAAGGGCTTGAACCGGTCGAGATTCCGGATATCAATGTCGTCGAGGCGGGAGAAATCCTTTCGGAGGACTATTACTCCATCACTTTCCGAGGCGAGAAAATCGGGTTTTCGACTCGAATCAAACGACGGCTTCAGTCCGGCCAGCTTATGTATCAGGAATCCAGTTTCTACAGGCTTCCTGTGGGCGGGGTCGAGCACGAGGTTATCTCGCAATCCCTTCTCACCGTAGATGATTCCCTTCGCACTCAGGTTCTTACCTTCGATTTCAGCGCGGACAATTACGAAACCTCGGTAAACGCCGTGGTTGACAGCGCGAGCATACGAGTATCCGTCGAGAGCGCTCAGGGGGTTTTCACCGAGGAATATCCCATCGAAAATGCGATTTACTCATCAGCGGTTATTCCGGAGATTCTTGCCAGAAGGGGATTTCCCGTCGGGCAGTTCGAACTTTCCACCTTCGACCCGCTCACAAGTTCGGAACGGAAGTTCACGGTGCAGGTTCTCGGCGATGACAGGCTTGAAAGGTTCGGATCGAGGAAAGTGAAGGTCGTGAAGCTGAGTTTCGGGCAGTTGAGTTCCCGGTTGTTTATCGACACGACGGGAGTTCTGCTAATGGAGAACTCGGCGGAGGGTTTCATGTCCGTGCATGAGGACAAGGAGACCGCGTTGTCTTTGGATATGCGCACCGGCGGTTCGCGGGATCTTCTCGATGAGTTCGCTTTGCCGTTGGGAATGGGCGTGATTGAGCGGCCTCGGGATGCTGTCGAGGTGGTGATTTCGATAGAGAACCTCTCCCCCGGCATCTTCGCCCTCGACGATTTCAACCAGATATGGGATTCCGAAAAAGAGTTACTGTCCATCAAAAGCTCCGGCTGGGAATCGAGATTGGACTATTCTCCGCCGGACACATTGGACCTCGCGGAGACATCGATGATCCAATGCAAAGACCGTCGAATAATCTCGGCGGCGGAGAAGGCATCGAAGGGCGCGGAAGACGATCTGGAAAAACTTATTGCCATCAATGAGCATTTGTTTAAGAACATCAAAAAGGGGCATACCCTCTCCATTCCGTCGGCCATCGATGTCCTTCAGAAGATGCGTGGGGACTGCAACGAACATACGATACTTTTCACCGCCATGGCAAGGGCTTTGGATATTCCCGCGCGGATGAACGTCGGCCTGGTCTATCTGGATGGCTATTACTACTATCACGCTTGGCCTCAGGCTTTCGCGGGCGGCAGATGGCACAGTTTCGATCCGACTCTTGGGCAATACCCGGCCGATGCCGCGCATATAAAGCTGACATCGGGGAGCCTCGATGAATACCTTGCCCTCCTGCGTATGGGCGATGCACGAATGAAGCTCGTTTCGGTGGTGTATTCGGACGGAGAGGTTTTCGAAACGGAACTTGTCAAAGCGGAAACGGACGGTGATGATGGGAACTGAAGCTATGATATCCCTCGATAATGTTTCGAAGAAGTATATTCAGACTCTTGCGGTGGATAATCTGAGTCTGAGAATAGACAAAGGCGAGTTTTTCGGCTTTCTCGGCCCGAACGGCGCGGGGAAAACGACAACAATCAAGATGATAACCGGCCTGATTAAGCCCACCAAAGGCAAAGTTACCGTCGGCGGGTTCGATATTCAGGAGGAGCCGGAAAGGGCAAAGAGCATTTTAGGGTATATCCCCGACACGCCGTATATTTATGACAGGCTCACAGCGCGGGAGTTTCTGAGTCTCGTGGGCGGTCTTTACGATATGCCGAGGGAACTCACGGAAAGCCGAATAGAGTGGCTTTTCGAGCTATTCAATGTCGGGGACTGGGGGGACGATTTCGCAGGGGAATATTCCCACGGCATGCGCCAGAAGATAGTTATGGCAAGCGCCCTGATTCACGACCCGGATTTGCTGGTAATCGACGAGCCTATGGTCGGCCTCGACCCACAATCGCAGAGGCTTGTGAAGGACATTATGCTGGAACTTGTCAACCGCGGCAAAACTATTTTTATGAGCACCCATACGCTAAGCGTGGCTTCCGAATTATGTTCGCGGGTGGGGCTCATTGCCAAAGCAAAACTTATCGAGACAACGGAGACGACTTCCGCCGAAGACCTCGAAAAGAGAATTCTCGAAATAACCGGCGGAGAACGCCGAGTCTTTTTTCCCGAGGAGCAATAGATGCAGACCATCGAATTTGAAATAGATGGAGATTATATCGAGCTTTTCAAACTTCTGAAGGCGTCTGGAGTTTGCTCCACCGGCGGTGAAGCCAAAATCCTTATCGAGGACGGCGCGGTTAAAGTAAACGGCGAGATCGAAACCCGGAAGCGGAAAAAGATAGTCTCGGAAGACAGGGTAACCCTTTTCGATTTCGAGATAAGAGTCCTTTAGAACTCCACTTTCATTCCATCCACAGCTTTTATAAAAGCGCCGAGTCGGGCGGGGTCTAAGTCTTTGTCCGGAGGGACATGGGTGATAATGACCTTGCCGAAGGGGTGCTTTTCGACAGATGAAAGGACATTATCCAATTCGATATGGGCGATTTCGGTGATAAGAACGTCCCCGCCACCGTAGGCCATAGCGACAAGGTCGGCATAATCGAGGATGTCGGAGGTATATACCGTTCGAGTTCTGCCGTATCGAATATCGAGGCTGAAAGATTCCCCCAGAAGATTCCTGTGATTCTCCATGACATCAGAATGAATAGTCATATGCCGGTTCGGGCGGGCGTGAATTCCGACTTCTCCGACGGAAAAACTCTCGCCGGATGGAATGGCCATTATTCTCAGATCGAAGCCGAGGGTTTCTTTGAACATATAGTAATGATTCAGGCAGTATTCGCAGAAGCGAAGGGTTTCGGACGGGATGAACAGCAAAAGAGGCTTTTCCCGTTTGAGTAGATGTAATGTCTGTATGAGAAACATCATACCGCCGGCATGGTCAGGGTGCATGTGGGTGATGACAACGGCATCGAGTTCGTTCGGGTCGAAGCTGTGCTGAACCAGGCTTCGAGCTGTGCCGTCGCCGCAATCGAGAAGAATATTCGAACCGCCGGCAGAATAGACGATGCATGTCGGATTTTTATCTGGAACCACATATCCTGAACTCGTTCCTGCGAATAATAATGTCGGCATAATTCCACCTTCCTCTGTTTCAATATACCAGTAAACCGTTTAATGTCAAATTCGATTTTGGAAATTGGCGTGTATGGAGAGAAAAAAGAGAAAATTTTCAAAGACTGCTTGACAAATGCCGAGGCATATATTTCATTATTTTCATTAATCGGCATAATGGCCGCCGATTAACTAAAGGCAAGACTCGATTATGACTGAGAAAGAAAAACAAACAAATAAGACCGAACCAAGTCAACCCCTGCGGATTGCGGCAGTAGGAGCGACAATTATTATCGCCGTTTTGGTTGTGGGCATTATAAATACGGTATTAAGCCCCGGTATGAGCAATATTTGGGCAATCGTGCTGACCGGATTGATATTCTTTCTTTTGGGAATCGCGGCGTGGGAAATCGTGGTTAACAGGACCGGGAAGGTTAGAAGGAAATTCGAAAAGCATGCCGAAATACTCGAAGATTCGAGGGATACTTTCCGAACTATAGCCGGCAGTGTTCCATTCCCTCTTGCATTGTTGTGCGATAAAGGCCAAGTCGGTTATTTCAACAAGATGTTCGCATCACTTTTCGATCTTCAGGAGGGGGACTCCCCCGATTTGGATATCCACGATCTTATCCATCCCGAAGACAGGGGGAACTTCCGATTGGCTTTCTTCGACTGTATGCGTTACCGCAACTTCACCGAGAAAACTGAAGTTCGATTAAGCAAAGATGGCAACGTCCACTACTACGAAGTCCTTTTGCGTCCCTTGTCATCGAAGGTCGATGATGCGAATTGTTGTCTCGCTTTGTTTCGCGACTTGTCCAGCGAAATGGCTTTGTCAAAAGCTATGTTCGAGCCTCAACAGATTAACGAAGATCAAATCGAGCAGTCCTCTGCCGGTATTTTTGCTGTGAACCGGAATGGAGAAATCGAAAGTATCAACGAAGCCGCTGAGAAGATATTGGAGTTGGACTCTACTAATTTTGAAGGGAAAAGCATTTTTGATGACGATCTCCCTGTTCTCGAACAGCTGGGAATGAGTACATTACTGGGGGAAAAAGCTCCTAATCATTCGATTGTAGAAATCCGAGTAGGCAGGTTTATGGAAAAAAGCATCACCTGCTCCCTAAGCATTTGGCCATTTTTTGATAAAGAAGGCGTCGTCACCCGAACTTTCTTCATGATTCAGAATTTGACTTCAGAACTTCAAAACCAAGCAGATTTAAACACATCTCAGCACGGAAGATATTTTCTGTTTAACGAAGCGGGAGATGCTATTTTTGTGCTTAACTCCAATGGCGAGATTACCATGGCCAACCCCTCCGCTTTAGAGCTGACGGGTTACGACACCGATGAGTTGACAGGAATGAACTTCAGCGAGCTTTTCACTGCGGAGGAGCGGGAGAAAGCTCTGAGGCAGTCGTCGTGGCTAAAGCGCAAAAGGAAGATTAACTTCGAATCGAAATTTCTCGACGCCAATGGCCGGGCAATCGATGTCGAGATTTCCGCCAGCATGGTGAAAAATTCCGACAGCGACGAGATAATCCTCGATGTTGTTCGTGATATTCGCGAACGAATCGAGCTTATGAACAGGCTTAGCCAGACCCAGAAGATGGAAACCATAGGCGAGATGGCCAAGGGGCTGGCTCTGGATTTCAACAATACCCTCTCAGCGATAATCGGTTCGGCGGAACTTGCCCGGGAAAAATGCGCCCCGGACGACCAAACTGAATCATATCTGGAAATGATTTTAACTTCGGCGAAACGTGGCGCAAACCTGACGAAGCATCTGATGAACTATTCTCGGCAAAACATACAGGAAAGCGAACTTCTGGACCTAAACGATGTGATTGCCGAAGCTGTTTCCTTCCTCGAACAGTCCTTTGAACGTAACATTCGAATCGAGACGAAACTGGACGAGAACATCGGCCCGGTGAGCGGCGATAAGTCCATGATATTACAGGCGATAATCAACCTGGCTCTCAATTCCAAAGACGCCATGCCTGACGGCGGAGAAATCACTGTTTCGACAAGCCGGTTCGACGCCAGCGAGAATTACGCTCGGGAACACCCCGGAATGGCGCCGGGGCCATACATTCAATTGATGGTTCAGGACACCGGAGTGGGAATCGAAGAGGATGCTCAGAAGAAAATTCTGGAACCCTTTTACACCACCAAAGAAGATGTCGGAAGCGCAGGTCTGGGGTTGCCGATGGTTTACAACACAGTCAAAGCCCACGGCGGGAACATCGATGTCCGAAGCGTGCCATACGGCGGCACCGAAGTCCGGCTTTTCTTCCCTTCACCGGTGATTCCAGATGATTTGGAGAAGCGTATTATATTCCAGAAATCCCCTCAGAGCGGAATCAAGATCATGGTCGTGGACGACGAAGATGTGATTCAAACGGTCATCGAAGGAATTCTCAAGCAGTTGGGATACGAGGTAATCCGCGCCCAGTCGGGCAAAGAAGCCCTGGAATATCTCACCGACAATGACGGCAACATCGACCTGATATTGCTGGATATGATCATGCCCGGTCTTTCCGGTTGGGATGTCTTCCGCAGGCTCAAACAGTTCTGGCCGGATATTCCTGTTATCGTGGTTACGGGTTACGCTCAGGAAGAACATCTCCAATATATGCTCGAAGAGGGGCTGGAAGGCCTTATCCAAAAACCTTTCAAGGCGTCATTATTATCAGAGAAAATCGAGGAAGTGCTTACGAAAAAGGCTCAACGGTAGATTCTGTCCGGGTCTTTCCAGAAATAGCGGTATAATCCGATATCAGTAGTCATCCAGAGATAATCCCCCTGCATGAAAAGCCTGAAAATGGTCATTTCGGGGAAGTAGTAGTCATCATCGAGACGACTGGCGAATCTTCCGAAACGGTCGTAAACGAAAAGCCCCTTATCAGTTCCCACCCAAAGGTATTTGCGTGTCGGTTCGACATCGAAAATCTCCGCGCTTTCAAAGAATATCGAACTCGGAATAAATTTCCGTCCGCCCGAATCGTCGAGGACGATTATGGCATATGGTGTCGCGAAAACCGCCTCATCGCGGTAAGGTTTTACTGTGCGGACATAAAGATCGAGGTGGCCGTCTGGAGGTTTGAGGGGCGCGAACGCCGTGTCTATCAGCTGATATGCGCCCATATCCCCCACCGCGATTATTCTCCCCATGGCGTAATCGACATCGGCAAAACTTTTCAGTCCGATGGGAGTTCGGCGGATGAGAGATTTCGAGGGTAGATCCATCGAGTAGATACCGTCGTTGGAGGCGATATAGAGAATATCGCCATGGATATGAAGGGCGTTGGCGTTGTAGAGGGGCACGGAGCCTCCGGCTGTCGGGCGTTGCCATAGACCGCTGTTGAGGTCGAACAAACCAAGGCCGCGAGGGGTGGCTATGTATAACTCGTCGCCCTTTCGAGCAAAATCGAGAATCGGGCCGTAATCCGGAAATGATACTGACTTGTCGCCGGGAACCCACTCGAACCTGGTCATTTCATCTGTAGCGATGGAGAAGGCGCAGAATTCGATATCCGAACATCCCCCGAAGAAAATGGTGTCCTCCGAGACGAGGATGGCGTCGGAGTATTCACAACAGGGGCCAAAAGAAAGGGGTTCGGCCATCTTATCCCGCAGATCCGCACGGAAAAGGCCGAGGCCGTCGGTAGAGAAGAACATGTAGTAACTGCCGTCGGTAACACAGTCCGTCACACCATAGAAGGTCAAATCCGGTCCGAGGATGGAATCGGAGTTCTCCCAGAAAAGCTGGAACGGCAGGGTGATGCCGTATTCATAGGGGTCGCAAATTCTGAGATTCGGCGGCAAGCGGAGGATGGAATCCACGGGCTGGAACTGAATATCGAAAATATCCCTTTCCCGTCGCGCGTAATAGCCCGATGTGGTTATCGCGTAAACATAATCCCCCATTTTTTGAATTCGGCGAACTTCGCCGGGAAGGTGGAAGGTTTCCCATCGGGAAAGGTCTATATAATCTTCGAATCGGTAAAATCGGAGAACACCGCCATCGACACCGGCATAAAGGTACTCGTCGGTGATTTCGAGGGCTTGAACATCTCGAAGAGAGAGCATGGGCTGAATATCCTCCGGCTCGATTGTCCGGCGGGGAAAGGCGGTGGAAACAAAAGCTAAAAGAATTATTAAGATTCTGAACTTCATATTCTGCTCTCGCGGAGCATATTTATCACAGCGGTCATGTCTTCCGGCAGAGGGGCTTCGACTTCAATTAAGTCGGACGATATTGGATGCCGAAAGGTCAATCGCCTTGCATGCAAAGCCTGTCTTGATATATTGTCAAGCAGTTTTCTCGCCAGAGGCCTTTCTTCGGCTATTATTCCGCCCAATCTCTGTTCTCTGCCGCCATAGTCGGGGTCTCCGAAAATGGGATGGCCGATATGTTGGGCGTGAACCCTTATCTGGTGGGTTCTTCCCGTGTGAAGGCGAAAAACTACGAGGGAAAGAAGGTTGTAATCCAATTCGACGGTGTAATCGGTGCGGGCGGGCTTGCCGGTTTTGACGACCGCCATCTTCTTGTGGTCTTTGGGGTTATGGCCGATGTCCCCTTCGATGCTACCCGACTGCTTCGGCATATGCCCCCACACCAAAGCGGAGTATTCCCGCTTGATTCGCCTTGCGGAAAGTTCCCGGGCGAGTCTTGAATGGGCGATGTCGCTTTTGGCAACGATAAGTAATCCGCTGGTATCTCTATCGAGGCGGTGGATAATTCCGGGGCGGGTCTGGCCGCCTATTGCCGATAAATCGGAGGTATGGGAAAGCAGGGCATGGACGAGGGTGCCCGAAAAATGTCCCCGCGCTGGATGGACTACCATTCCGGGAGGTTTGTTCACCACGAGAAGATGCTCGTCTTCGAAGGGAATATCGAGGGGGATGTCTTCCGGTTTAAGCCGCAGAGGCTCTTTTTCCGGTATTCGGACGATTATCTCTTCGCCGCCGTATAGGATGAATGCCGGTTTGACTCCCTTGCCGGGAATCTCGATGTTCTTATCGCGAATCAGTTTCTGAATCTGGTTCCGGCTCAGACCCAGCCCCGCCGTTACCAGATAAGTGTCCAGTCTCACCGGCTTTATCGCCGTCGGAACCTGTATTTTTTCTGTTCTCTCGCTCACTTTTTGAACCTGCGAAGATTAGTATTATCAAACCGACCACTATTGCTGAATCGGCGATGTTGAAAGTAGGCCACCGAGTCGAGCCTATGCCTACGTCTATCCAATCGACGACCTGACCGAAGCGGATTCTGTCAATAAGGTTGCCGATGGCTCCGGAAAGAATCGCAAAAAGGGATAACTGCATCGCCCTGTTGCGCTCTTTTGAGAATATAATATATAGGATTACCATCGCTGTCGCAATAGAACCTACGATAATATAAAACTTCGCGCCGCCGAACTGAGTGCTGAATGCGCCGCCAGGGTTGAGAACATAGGATATGCGGAAATAATGGCCGATAACCGGGATCCCCTCGTAAAGCCGCAGGTTCTGCATAACGATATATTTCGAAATCTGGTCGAGGGCTACGAGAATAATCAACAGGGGGATTCCAAATATCGGAAATCGGGGCTTTTCTGTCATGATGCCTGCCGGGTGTCTTCGGCGAAGGTGAGTTTCGGTTCGCCCTTTTTGTAGATGACATCCTCGTCGATTTCACATCGAACAAGATTCTCCTGGGACGGCATATCGAACATAATCCCCGTCATCGCCGACTCAAAAATATTCCGAAGCGCCCTTGCGCCGGTCTTCCGGGACAATGCTTCTCGAACAATTGCATCGAGGGCGTCATCGGTAAACTCGAGCTCGACGCCGTCGAGTTGGAAGAGCTTTTTGTATTGTTTCACCAGAGCATTTTTCGGCTCGGTGATAATGTGATGCATCTCCTCTTCGCTTAATTCGTCGAGGGAGACGGTTATGGGCAGACGTCCGACTAACTCTGGGATGAGGCCGTATTGGACAAGGTCTCCGGGAGTTACGCGGGAAAGAAGTTCGCCAATGGGTATCTTGCTGGCATCGGTGATTTCGGCGTCGAAACCGATGATCTTCTCATCGATGCGCCGGGCTATCATCTTATCGAGATTATTGAACGCTCCGCCGCATATGAAGAGGATATCGGACGTATCGACCTTGACCAATCTCTGCTCCGGGTGTTTTCTTCCGCCCTGAGGCGGCACGCTTGCGATTGTGCCCTCGAGAATTTTCAGCAGTGCCTGCTGAACGCCTTCGCCGGAGACATCCCGGGTGATACTGGGGTTTCCGCCGTCTTTGCGGCCTATCTTGTCGATTTCGTCGATATAGACGATACCCACCTGAGCGCGGGCGACGTTGTAATCGGCGGCCTGCAGAAGCTGGACTACGATATTTTCGACATCTTCGCCCACATAACCCGCCTCGGTTAGGACGGTAGCATCGGCAATAGCGAAGGGAACGGAGAGCATCCGCGCAAGGGTTCGCGCTAAAAGGGTTTTGCCGGTTCCCGTTGGGCCGAGAAGGAGGATATTCGATTTTTCCAGCTCGACATCGTCCTCGTCCGCGCCGGCATTCGCCCTATGCAAGATTCTCTTATAATGATTATATACCGCGACGGAGATCGAGACCTTCGCCCTCTCCTGGCCTATGACATATTGGTCGAGAAAGGCTTTGATTTCGCGGGGCGTGGGGAACTCTTCTTCTGACCACGGGATTACCTCGCCCTCTTCTCCTCGGCGAATCATCACGGTGGCGGCCTCCACGCACTTCTCGCATATATAGGTATTCCCCGCGCCTTTGATTAGATGTTCGGCGACGCGTTCGTCCCGGCCGCAAAAACTGCATTCTATGGTATTATCGGGCATATGGCTCTACTTCTCCGGCTTTGAGCCTTTATCGCGCGAGAAGACTCTGTCGATAATGCCGTAGTCTTTGGATTCATCGGCGGACATGAAATAGTTGCGTTCGGTGTCTTTGGCGATTTTCTGTTTGGTCTGGCCGGTGTGCGCCTGCAGAATTTCGATGAGCTTCTTTTTGGCCTTGCGAAGTTCCTCCGTCTGAATCTCGATGTCCGTAACCTGACCTTGAACACCGCCCCAGGGCTGATGAATCATAACTCTGCTGTTGGGAAGAGCCGAACGCTTTCCGGGTTCTCCGCCCGCGAGGAGAATCGCCCCCATACTCGCCGCCTGGCCGATAACGGTAGTGGCCACAGGGGATTTGATGAACTGCATGGTGTCGTAAATTGCGAGACCGCTGGTAACGATGCCGCCCGGGCTGTTGATGTAGAGATGGATATCCTTTTCCTTGTCTTCGGCATCCAGAAATAGAAGCTGGGCGATTATCAGATTCGCGATGTTATCGTCGATAGGTGTTCCCAGAAAGATAATCCTGTCTTTCAGAAGTCTGCTGAAGATGTCATATGCCCTCTCGCCCCTGCCCGTCTGCTCGACGACGAAGGGGACAAGCTGGTTGAATTCTTTGTGTTTGGCCATATTAACCTCTATTCTTCGATGATTGTTGCGTTTTCGATAACGATCTCCATCGCCTTGGAAGCTTTAATGTCGGCTTCGATGGAGTCGATGTTGCCTTCTTTGCGGAGGTATCTGTAATAGGCGTCCGGGTCGATGTTGTTCGCGCGGGCGATTTCGGCGATACGCTCCTTTATCTCGTCCCGAGTAACTTCGATTTTCTCGGTTTCGGCTATCTCGTCGAGAATGTAGTTGCCTGTCATGTCGCGGATGACTTTAGGCTCGAGTTTTGCGCGAATCTCGGTCAACTGATCCCCCTCGAGATTCGAAATATCCCAATACCGCTTAATTGTATCTTCGAGAGCCGCCTGAACAACCAGTGGGGAATGTTCGATGGGGTTCTTGTCGATAAGAAGCTCCCGTGCGTTCCGACGCATTTCGTCTTCGGCCTCGAACTTTTTGGCCTGCTCCAATTCTTCGCGAATCTTGCCCCGTAAATCCTCTTCGGATTTGACATCTTCGCCGAACTGTTTCAGAAATTCCTCGTCGATTTCGGCGGGAATTAGCTCTTTCAGTTCGAGGATATCGACTTCGGCATCGTGCACAGCCCCGGCCAGTTCGCGGTCAGGCCAGTCGTCGGGGAACTCGAAATGTCCTTCGACCTTATCTCCTGCGTTTTTGCCGATAAGAACCACCGTCGCCGACTCGTCCAGCTTGAAAACGCGTTTGGAGGGAGTCTCCTCCCCTTCCGGCTTGAAATCGACCAGAACCAAATCTCCGGCCTGAGCGGGTCTGTCCTCGACGGGTTTCAACATGCCCCCTCGGTTTTGAAGTTCTTCCACTGTCTTATCGATTTCTTCATCGGCAACAGGTTCGACCTTTTTGCGAAGTTCGAGGCCTTTGTATTCGTTCAGAACTACTTCCGGCTTGACTTCCACTTTGAGGGTAACCGCGAAATCCTTTTCAGGATCGAGTTCTATCTCTTCCTCTACCCGCGGCGGAACTAAGGGAGCTAAATCGTGTTTTTCCAGAGCTTCGGAATAGGCCTGTTTGATGAGTTCTTCGGCGAGATCTTCGCGAATTGCGTCTCCGTAGTTCTTGATAATTATCGCCTTGGGGACTTTGCCTTTTCGGAACCCCGCCACCTGGGCGTTCGAGGATATTTCATTCAGGAGGGCGGAATACTTTTCGCGCACCTCGTCGGCCGTGTAAGTTATTTCTATCTCCCTCGTATAGGGCTTTGGGGAGTTGACAACGATATTCATTTATTCTCCTTACAGATATTTTGAAAAGCACTCAGCTTCTATAACACAAAGGGCAAAATACGAATATCTCGCGGTGGGTCAAGGTGAAAATTAATAAGGGAATTAGTATGGACAAAAAATGCGAGCGGGGGGATTTGAACCCCCACGGATTTCTCCACTGGATCCTAAGTCCAGCGCGTCTGCCAGTTCCGCCACGCTCGCGGTGATATTTGATGTCGTGATTCTTGAAGACTGAAAGTCTATTCAACGAATCTCGACAGCAGAAGAAAGCTAAATATGTCCGGCCTGAAAGTCAAGAGTAAAAGAAGCAAAGAGTGTCCATCTCTCCGATTATTTTGACCTATTGACATTGCGGTTACAACAATCCGCAACCACCTCCCCAGTTCCACTAAAATTGTCGGCGCCCAGTCTTTGTAAGCTTTCTAATCATATCTAAACTAAGCTTCCAAATATTCCGGAACACAAACCGCGGGTATTCTCCTATGAGCAATGCAAAGATTCCAAGCAGAGAATATTTTGATACCGATATTATATCTCAAACTGAGTTTATAGTTTGACTTTCGGCATCTTCGACATATTTTGTTTTGGATTATGAGACTGAAAGACAAAATATATTCCCCCACTGTCCATGTCGTGATGTTCGGACTGCTTCTGGTTTTCACGCCCTTTATCATGTTGCAGAACTATCTGCAGACCTCGATTAAGGAGCTGTCCAATTTCAAGATATCCCTCTTCGGCCTTCGACTGCCCTTTATGTTCACGATTTTCGTTGTGGTTTTTGCCGTCTTCCTAATCGCGATTCGGAAGAAAATCACCCTTTACCGCACTTTCGCTGTTGCAGTATGCATTGCAATGGTAGCGTTGGGACAACAAATCAGCGACTATTATATGGCCAATCCCTTCTACGACCTCCAGAATAACTGGCACTACATCGCCTATGCCATTTTCGCGGTGCTTATGTTCCGTATGCTCAAAGCCAAAGGCAAAGACACCGGATATATCGTCCGGACGTCCTATTTTTCCGCGATAATCCTCTCGGCTTTCGACGAGGGGTTCCAGTTCTTCCTATCGGCGCGGGTTTTCGACATCAGCGATATCGCCAAAGACGGCTGGGGCGTGCTTATCGGCCTCGTGATATGCCTTTTTGTTTATGAGGAAGGGCGATTTATTCGCGTGGAGGGATGGCGGATCACCCGGAAAAAAATCGGCGATTATCTACGCAAACCCCTTTCGTTCATGGTTCTCGCTACAGTTTTTAATCTCCTGTTCTTGATTTACGGCTCTCTGCTGTCGGATTTGCAATTTATCGGCACAGCGATGGTTTTTCTTTTCGGCTCTTTCACTGCTCTATTTCTGGTAATCCACATCTCTCAATGGAAAATACCCCGAGTAATAATAATGGCCATAATCGTTCTTTCGATCATCTCACTTCTGGTTTCCTTCACGATACACCGAAAGGAATACATAATCCACAGTTCCCCCGGACTGACTGTTTACAAAGGCCTCCCCCTTCCATATTTCGATATAATGATTTTTCCAGAAGGCGGTTTCCGGCTCGTCGATAAGAAGCTCTACTTTTTTCCTGGAGACAAAACCACTATATTTGAGCAGAAAGCCGATATTATAATCATTGGCACCGGTGCCGACGGCAAAGGCGGCGGAGGATTCGGCGCAGAAATTTCCGCTTTCGCTTATAATCCGATTACTAATAAATGCTCGCAGATCATTGTCCTGCCTAATCAGAGCGCTTGTGAAAATTACAACAGATTGAAAGAAGAAGGGAAGAATGTCCTCTTCATCATCCACAACACATAAAAAAAACACCAAGACGCGTTCTGCTAATTCGACTTCACCCTTTCAGGCGATTATTGCGTGGATATTAATAGGGTTTTGGATTTTCCTTATGGGAATCGGAATAGCCACTGTAATCGACCCAAATTGGCTTGATTTCATTACCCACGGTGAGAAAACAGATACTGCTATGATGGTCGAACAGGCCGGAAGCGATATGTTCTACAAAGGCAACTTAATCGAGGCGGAACGGCTGTTTCGAGATGCTCTGCGTATTCAGCCAAATTACGGCAACGCGATGATCGGACTCGGCAATATATATCTGGAATACGGCAGAATCGACGAAGCCGCCGCTATGTTCAAGAAAAGTCTCGAAAATAACCCGGTTCTCCCCGACTTAGCCTATGGCAATCTCGGCGCTATACATGAAAATAAAGGCAATAAATCCCGCGCTTTAGAGTATTACAATATGGCCGCGGAAACAGCCCCTGAAGCAACCGGAGCTATAATTAGCATCGGAAGACTCTATATGCGTCAGGATATGCACGATTCCGCTGTTGTTTATTTTCGAACTGCAGTTAATAACTTGTTGGATATGAAACTCGCCTACCGCGCATCAATGATTTTCGCGAAACAGCACAAATCAGGCGACAGCCTTTTAGTTGCAGATATCGAGTATGCTCTGGAGGAGGACAATTTCGATTCTACTCTCTATGATTACGAGCTTTTTCATTACTCGAGAGTTTTCTCCCCGAGAGGTATGGAGTCCTACCACATGTTGGGCGTTTCCCTTGCTTTAACCAAGAATTTCGACGAGGCAATACCCTTTCTCGAGTATGCACTGAATATTGCTCCGGACAATAATGTCATAAGATCCGACTTGAACCTCGCCCGTCAGGAAGCGGCCCAGCAATCGAGTCAGTGAAGTTTTGTAAAAAGGCAGACTCGATATCTTCCCCTTTCCGATATCGAGTTTTCCTAAGGGAAAGGGTTTATAGCCCATCCCCTATTGGGTCAGCGCGGATAGCGGAAGAGTGAAATCATTAACTAATATGCGCCCATCATTAATTATTTGTTTTCAAGAGCCTCGATTCGGGCTTCGAGGGCTTTGAGACGCTCGATTTCGGAACGCAGTTCGGCGTTTTCGGCCGTGAGTTCCTGAACTGCTTTTACCAATGGCACAACGAACTCGGCGTATCTAATTCCGTAAAGACCATCGCCGTCGGGTTTGTCTATTCCGCTGAAGGAGTAACCTATACTCTTTGCGGCCTTTTCGACTTCTTGCGCAATAAAACCGCTGAACCGAATAGATTCGATGTCGTATTTGCCTTCCCAATCGGATTCGTTCTTCACTCCCCACATCAATTCATCCTGTTTGTCGATATCGAAAGAATAGGTTACAGGACGGAGTTTTGTTATGAAGGCCAATCCGGGAACATTTTCTTCGACATTTGTTTTTATTCTCTCATCGGACAAAGCTGTCCACACCACCTGTCCTCCGATACTTGTCATGGCGCTGTTTCCAACTCTGACTCGGTTGTTTCCGCCAAGACTAAGGTTGCCGTTACCGGCAAGGACGATCGTATTTATCCGGTTATTGGCATCAAATGAAGCTTGATAGCCGATACCCGTGTTGTAGTAGCCGGTTGTTAGAGCGGTTCCGGCTTGTCCGGCAAAATAACCCATAGCAGTATTGCCGTAACCGGTTGACAAAGACTGTAGGGCTTTATGTCCAAACGCACTATTATAGAAACCCTGAGGTGCGGACGAGGGTGGATTTAGGTTTTCCAGTGTTTGACTTCCGAAGGCTGAATTCATCACCCCAACTTGATTCCGCGCAAGGGCGTAGTATCCGACGGCTGTATTGTCGCTTCCTACGGTGTTCTGATTCAGTGTGTTGCTACCCACGGCAGTATTACGATTATTCAGGTTAAGCTCGAGAGATTTGGAGCCGACTGCAGTGTTATCGATACCTGTAATATTGTTAGCAAGTGCATAGTATCCCACTGCCGTGTTATCATCGGCTGTTTCATTACCGGTAAGAGCAGAATGTCCAAGGGCGCTGTTTCGAGTTCCCGAACTGTTTGCGGATAGAGAGTAAGCTCCAACTGCAGTGTTAAAGTCGGCTCGATTATTCATTAAAGCATGTCCGCCTAAAGAAGTATTGTCTTGAGTCGAGAGGTTCAATTGTTGCGATCTATAGCCAATCGCAGTATTGAGACTTCCGGTTGTGTTTAGGCTGAGTGCATCTCTTCCAACTACAGTGTTTGTGGAATTAGCCCCAGCACCTCTTCCTACGGTAACACCGTAGATCAATGCGTCCCCTTTATCTACTTCAAGTTTTGCGGAGGGAGTTACCGTCCCGATACCTACAAGTCCTCTATCCGCAATAAGGACATTGCCGTCGGTCCCGCCAGATGTCCCGCCCTGCAGAATCAAATCACCGCCGATTCCTCCGCCAGATGATCTGCCGGCGAAGATAAATAGATCCTGTCCGTCGCCAGGTGTGCCTTCGACGTAGATTTCTCGTGTGGCGCCATCGCTGAACATCAGTTTTCCGGTAATTTCCATTGCTTCGGCAGGGGTTGTATTTCCTATCCCGACGTTGCCCATTACAATAAGAGTTCCGGGGTCGGCTGAGCTGTAAAACTGGGATTTATAGTTCGAACTAACACTTACACCGTATCCAAAGGCTGAAGAGTAGTTTCCGGAAACTGTATTATTATCCCCGCCAATAATTGCGGAATAATTTCCGCTCACTGTATTGCGGAAACCTCCGAGAACAGAGGACATGAAACCTTCGCTTTCGTCGCCGTCATCGATACCGACTGTGTTTTGCCCTCCGCCGCCTATATATCCGGTCCAACCGTAAACCTCGTTTCTGTCGCCGGAACTAATACCTGCGTAATTGGCGTTTACAACATTCTGATTGCCTCCCGAAATGACTGCTCTGGATCCCCAGGCCTCGTTGTTGTATCCGCCCCCGATAGTGCAATGGGTATAGTCGAATCCGCTTCTGCCCGTTACCGAACCATTGAATCCGAGATTAATATGCGTATTGGCACCAGTTCCGTAAAGTATGGCGCCGTTTGTAGCAATACCGCCGGCTTTCGCTTCAAGGTATGCCGCCGGCGAGGTTTCTTCCGACCAATCTCCATCGGCACCAGCTCCAACAGCCTGCCATGTCCCCACTCCGCTTGCGTTTGATGTCAGCACATAGCCGTTAGAAGCTCCCGTAGGCATCCTGAAGCCGGTCATTTGAACCGTGCCGTTAACATCGAGATCGTATACGGGATTATTCTTTTTTATTCCAACATTTCCAGATCCGATAGCCGTGCCCGTTCCGAAACCTCCGGTGGCAAAAATCAGGTTGCCTATGGAAAGTTGGCTACTATTCGTGGCAACGGGCGCATCGATATCATATCCCAACAAGATATTATTGCTTCCCGTAGTAATATTGCTTCCTGAACTGTGGCCAATCGAAATGTTGTTGCTTCCATTGAAACTGCTGTTTGCAAGAGCATATATCCCAAGGCCGATGTTGTTGGAACCTGTTTCATTATAACGAAGAACCTGCTGACCGATTGCTACATTATTAGTTCCCGTGGTGTTGGATCTGGACGCCAGAATGCCTATCGCAATATTTCTGATTCCGTTGCTCGTCGAAGTGGGCTGATTGTTGTAAAGCGCTTCGTGCCCTATGGCGATGTTATCGCTGTCCCAACTGGTTCCGCCATTATTGTAGGATTGTTCATACAAAGCTCTCGTCCCGATTGCAATATTCTGCCGCGCAGAAGTATTCTCATACAGAGAGTAATACCCTAATGCAACATTGTAGCTTCCGTTAGTATTAAAGAAGAGGGCTGAACTTCCCAAACCTACATTGCATAAACCGACATTGTAATAAAGGGCTTGAGAACCTATAGCAGTATTTCCCCCCGTTGTTTGATTAGAGCGAAGGGCTCCGATACCGACTGCAGTATTGCCATTTGATGTAGTGTTTGAACGAAGGGCTTCATGCCCGATTGCTGTGTTCGCACGGCCATCGATATTAGCATATCCTGCCTGGTAGCCTACGAATGTATTGTCATTGGAGCCTAAGTCGTCGCTATTGCCGGCCTGATATCCCAGAAAAACACTGCCGTCAGAGTTGCCGATTCGTCCTGCCTTCTGATTGTTCACTCTAAAGTTAAAAGCAACATTGTCAGTAGTTCCGATGAAATTCGTGCCATCGACCGTTCCGGCATTTCCAGTCAACAGCCAGCCGGAACCCGGCCCAATAAGACTACTTGTCGCGACCTTCTTCACCTGTCCGCCGTCGATAGTGAGGACAGAATCGTAAGTAGCATCAACTGGAACAGTGCTTAGATAAAAGGCATCGGAAATATGAGCATCGCCGTCAACTTCGAGTTTGTATCCAGGGGACGCAGTCCCGATTCCGACATTAACATTAGCGAATACAGCATTAACCGTGGCGGCGCCTTTGAATATGCTCAAACGGTCAGTAAGAGTGCCGGCACCATTGTCTGTGCGCACTTTGAAGCCGAGAGAACCTGTCGTAGTGCCTCGAACATCGAGGTTAAGGCCAAGATTGCTCTGAGTCTCGATTGTCGCTGTTCCGGCTCCTGTCCCGAAAGTAATCTTGGGATTAGCCGTATGAGGATCCCATAAAGTTAACTGCAGATAAGTGCCATCAACACCAAAATGAGCATATCGACTATCGAGGACATTGAAGCGGACATTCCCGTCAACCTCCAAAGGATAAGCCGGACTCGTGTTTTTTATCCCCACATTTCCGGTGTTATTATTGTAAATATCGGTTCCGGAGAGAGTCCAGTTTGTCCCGCCGGAAGCCACATATTCCGCGGTATCGGCATAAACTGCGTGATGCGCATATCCCACCGCGGAAAGTTTTTCCCGAGGCAAAAGAGTCTCGCCGCCAACCGTCAGCTCGATCCAATATTGCTCGTCGAAATCAATGGTCATAGGAATAGTTTCGCCGAGGATAACATCGAAAAGGCCATTAGTTACCGGAATACTTGCATGAGCTTCAGACCATAGGGCCGTCCCGCCGGAAGACACATCGAAAATTCTAAAAGTAACTGCAATTCCGCCGGGAGCATGCACAGCTACTCCGCTCCCATCCGTAAGTTTGCCCTGATAATTCATAGTCCGTGGCACCTGTGCCGTCAAAGACAACGCAAGTATGATTGTCACGAAGAAGAAAACTCTCTTGAACTCCATCTTAACCTCCGTTTATGCTCATTTGCTATTTTAAGATAGTATAGGTATAAGAAAGTTGCAAGAGAAAAATATAATTGCATGCAGAATACTGCATATTTATCATGAAACGCAAGCCCGAAGACACTTCGAAAAAGCCTGTTTCGTTCGATGATACAAACGGCAATATTGGGAGTATTTCATTGCCGTCAATTTTACCGACTTTTGAGGGCCGCAATGGCGAGGTAATATGCGCTATTTGAGATACACGACTCTCTTCGTGAGCCAATTGCCATCGGTCGCTTCAGCTCCGCTCAGCGACCAGTGGTCGTGACTCGCCCGCACGAGATAGACGCCGGAGGGGAGGGATTCATCGGGACGCCAAACGACTTCGCCTGCATTGTCATTGCGAGGGCTTTGCCCGAAGCAATCTTTTTCGCATCCGTAGGAGATTGCTTCGTCGGGCGATGCCCTCCTCGCAATGACAGGTTGGTCGTAACTGCCGATGACAGAAACCCGCCGCCCATTCACATCATAAATCTCCACGCTAATCGGGACGGGAGACCCGTCCCCTACGGGAATATCGAGGGAAATTGTTACCGCCGAATTAAACGGGTTGGGCCAGGCGGAAATTGACATCGATTTTGGTATTTGAGGATTTGAGTTTTCTGGCACATCCGTAAAGTATGATACATCCAGAACATAAAGTCCTGCGAAACCGCTGGCGACGTAGGCATAACTGCTATCGACAAAAACGCCCCATGCCTCATCTCCCGTATCGTAGTATCCTACTTCGTATGGCGATGTGGGATCAGTAATGTCCAGGATGCGAAGACCGGCGGTTTCGTATGCTAAATATGCGTGATTGCCATAAATAAAAACATTCCGAGCGCCCGCATCGATATCCAAACTCCAGAGGCCAATTTCGAAGGGCATGGACGGATTGGAAACATCGATGATTCGAAGACCCGAGGTTCCTCCCGCGACGAAAGCGAGACTATCCACAACTCGGACAGCATATGCGTAATCGTCTATGTCGATGATTCCCACCTCTATGGGCGTAGAAGGCTCGGAAATATCGATTATTCTCAAGCCGTAAAGACCATAGGTTACATAAGCATATGAACCTGAAACATCGACGTTAAAGGCATATCCCGTAGGCGTATAGAACCCCACTTCGGAATGAGAAGTTGGATCGGATATATCGATTATTCTCAATCCTTCAAGATGATGGGCGATATAAGCATACGGTTCACGAACGCAAACACCGCGGACAGAGCCTCCGATAAAGTATGTGCCAACTCTGGACGGCGAGGTCGGATCGGTAATATCCAATATCCTCAATCCTCCGAACCAATCCGCAAGATAAGCGTAGGAACCCGAAACAACGACATCTTTCGAGTTTCCCGCGGTGAAATATAGTCCCACTTCGCTTGGTGAAAGTGGGTCGATTATATCGATGATTTTGAGTCCAGCGGTTCCATGAGCAACATAAGCGTAGCCATCGGAAACGAAGGCATTCTGAGCTAACCCGGAGGTCTCGAAAAAGCTCACTTCGTCGATGATGGTGGGATCCGATATATCTAATATTCGAAGACCGTTAGTATTGCCGGCTACATATGCAACAGAACCGGAAACAAAGACGTCATGAGTGTTGTCGCCGGTGTCGAAAGATCCCACCTCAGCTGGCAGAAGCGGGACGGAAACATCGATAATAAGGAACCCTTCATGTCCATCGGCGATATAGGCATAAGGCATATCGACAAATATGCCCGAAGCAGTCCCCGGTGTATCGAAAACACTAACGTAACTCGGAGACAAGGGGTTTGAGATGTCGAGAATTCTGACTCCCGCCGAACCATCGGCTAAATAGGCAGTCGAACCAACTACTGCAACCCTTTTTGTGGAACCTCCGGAAAAATAATAAGCTACCTCGAAAGGAGCAGAGGGGTCTGTGACATCGATTACACGAAGACCACCCCAATCATCGGCTATGTATACATATCCTCCGGATACGGCTAAATCGCGGGAGTTTCCCGGGGTATCGATAAAAGATAGTTCGACAGGCGCAGAAGGAACGGAGATGTCGATTATTCGAAGTCCCGATTGGCCGGCGGCGACATATGCATAATCGCCTACAACCTCGACTGCCAATGCTTGTCCGGGAGTTTCGCAGTATCCGACATCAACCGGTAGAATCGAAGTCGAAACATCGATTATTCGAAGCCCCCCTGAATTGCCTGTCTGGTAAGCAACATAGGCATTTTCTTCGAATACGAAAACGCCGTTTATCATTCCCGGCGTGTAGCAATGTCCAATCTCATTTGGACTTTCAAGATCGTGCAGATCCATAACCATGAATCTTCCGCCCGCTCCGATATAACAATAATCCCCGACAGTAAAAGCGGCGGTGCAGGGACCCGCTAATGCTCTGCTAACGCACGAAACATTTAATGAATCCGCGAAGCAGACAAATACAATGCAGATCGAGAAAACTAATATTCTCGCTTTCATTTTCTCCCTTTATTTCAAATACACAACCCTCTTCGGCGGCAATGCCGCTACCGTTCGTGCTCGACGCCTTCGCGACTCGCTTTATGTTAAACAGCATTTTCATTTCAGATAGACAATCCTCTTTGAAATGGTCTCCTCCCCCTCAGTTGCCCGGACGAGATACACGCCCGAACCGAGGGAGGCGTCCGGACGCCAGATTAATCCCGAAATACCGTCATTGCGAGCCTGTAGGGCGTGGCAATCTTTTTCGTATCCATAGGAGATTGCTTCGTCGGGTTGCACCCTCCTCGCAATGACGTCGATGTGGCGCCCGTTCATATCGTAAATCTCTATCTTCGCCGCCGATGGCGCTTCGATACGCACTGCGCCGTTGAAGGGGTTCGGCGAGATATGCAATGCGAAATCCGTCGGGCGGGTCGGTTGTTCCGGAACATCGTAGGTGCCCTCGTTGACGATGTAGCGGGTATTTATAGAGAGGCTCGTTGCGATGTCTTCGATGCCGGACTGCCATTGGATGATGACCGAATCTATCGCCGAAGCTGTGCCCAATCCGAAATGGGCGGCGTATTCGGACTGGCATCCGGAAGCGCCGTAACCAGAGCCAATTTCGCGAGTCTGCCACAATCCGCCCGCTTTGACACTAACCTTTGTGCCGATACCGAGACCGTTGCTGGAATCCCCTCTGCAGATGAAACGCACCCAATTATTGGTAATTCCGCTTATGTCGTCGTAAGTATTTTCGCAAACATACTTTTTCAGACCGACTTCGGCAACCAAATCCAGGTCGCCGTCACCGTCGATGTCCGACCAGCCCGCGCCGCTTACTCCGCGCAATCCGAGGCCGGATTCGAAAGTTACATCCTCGAAAGTGCCGTCGCCGAGGTTCCGGTAAAGCCTCGAGTAGGATTTTCCGCTGGATGACGCCACGAAAATATCCAGCCAGCCGTCGTTGTCGAAATCAATCATGAAAGGCAAAGCCTGAGACATCGTGAATTCGATTCCCCGGTCGGCGGATTCGTCCCACATATAGTAATCCGGCGCGCCGAGATTCATATAGAGGAAGGATTTGTCGGCATGGGGCACATTTCGTCCTGGAGAATGGTTCGCGACGAAAAGGTCGAGATAGCCGTCGTTATCGATATCGCCAAAACACGCGCCGCCGCTGTATCCGAAAATACCGCCGCCCTCGTTGATGCCGTCCACGCCGATTCCATAACCGACGTCCAGGAACTCCCCGCCGGTGTTCATCCACAAATAATTCCCCTGGCCGTTGTAATTGGCGACGTATATATCCGTATTGCCGTCGTTGTTCCAGTCGCCGGTGGCTATACCGCGTCCGTATTGGGGACTGTATATGGTCGATGACATTCCCGCGGCATCGGTAACCTCGTAGAAAAACGCGCCGTCGTTGTCGTAGAAGAAATCCCTATAGTATGTCCATGCAAGAGTGCTGGGATTCTGAACAGCGCCGTTGGCTACATATAAGTCGAGATCGCCGTCGTTGTCGTAATCGAGCCAGGCCGCGCAGTTCGAGGGATATGGATCGTCCACTCCGCCGGAAACCGATGTTATATCGTAAAAACTTCCGGCTCCCATATTATTCGCGAATAATTTATCGGTAGTTCCCGCTATATATGGGTCGGGGTATTGGTTGAGGTCGAACTCTCCCCAATAAGGCGTTCCGGTGCCGGCCATTCCAGTTCCGGGAACCACGGTGAAATTTCCGCCCGTGTTGCCGAACAACTGCCCGCCGGTGAGCATATCGAAATCGCCGTCGAGGTCGAAATCGCCGAAAGCCACGCCGCGGTTGGTGGTGGTTATCGAGCTATCGATATCGAACCAGAAATTGTCCGGAACACCGTAATAATCGCCATAGGCGCGAATCATGAAGGTAACGTCCCATTGGGCGTCGAGGGTGTCGTCGTAATAAGTGGGTTTCTGCCATGTCGGCGAGCCGCGTTTGAGGAAGCTCCTGTCCTCGACATCCTCCATGCGGGTAAGATAGACCGTAACCGGATTAAGATCGCTCACTACTCGCCTTCCGACGAGACATTCGCCGTAAGCGGGCAGATACAGCGGTTCCGGAAGCTCCACCTCTTCCCACGACGCGAAAAAGGAGCTGGAGTCGATATATACCTTGTGCGAGGGTATAAGCTCGGTGTTCAGCGGCCATCCTATGGAATCCACCGCCCAGATTCGGACATCGAGAGTGCCCGGGCCCATGCAGTAGAACTCCAGCGTCCGAAGACTGCACGGATAAAGCGCGGAAATCCGCAAACCCTCGAAAGAACCCGCGGTATAGGTTGTGAAAAGCAGGCTTCCGACTCCGTCGTCGTAGATGAACTCGTAGGGCAACGACCTGTCCATAGGCGCGAAAGCCCTCGGCGTATCGGCCAGAGAAACGTTCGTGCTCGCATCGGTCGGAACCGCGCGGTTGACGCTCGCAAAACAGACAGCGGTCAGCATGATTGCGACTAAAAGAAAGAACCTCGTTTTCATAATCCCTCCGGATTTGTTAGAACATCGTAGTATTTACTCTACGATACCCTTCAAATCCTCGAAGGTCAAGGTCTTTTTGCCGTAACGCTTAAGAATTATGTGGGATAGGATGAACACAAGCCCAGCGAGAAGAGTATAGCCGGCGAAGGATAGGAGGGGAAACGACATGTCGGCTATGATTCCGCCGCGAATGAAGCCCAATGTCCAAATCGACAACGCCACGCCGAACCAGTTGCAAATCACGTTGCCGACAATTCGATAGATGAGCGCGAGCATGATTCCCATAAGCAGGACGGCGGGGAAAACCGAGCCGAAAAATTTGCTTATCTCGGAAATCTGCGAAAGGGCGGCGGGGTCGGCGCCGAGATATGCGAAGGGCATCAGGCCGTATGCTATGCCGGAGATTATCACAGCAGGCACCCATCCGAAATCTTTCGACAAACGCCCGACCATGTAGCCTCGGAACAATACTTCCTCGGCGTAGGCATGGAACGCGCCGCCCACAATCAGCGCCAATATGGAGGATATTTCCATGGATACCGGAAGGTAGCCGGCGAAACGGGGGTCGAGGCTACGAACTCCCATAATCGCGAACCCCACAATCAGGCCGAGAGCGAGGGCGAGGACGCCATAACGCCGCGTGATTCCGAGGTCTTTCAATTCTCCGCCCGCCATGAGGGTTACGAGAATCGGGCCGAGAATCCAGGCGAAGTCGATGAAGGGCACGACGAAACCGACTGTCGATGAATACGCCTGCGGATCGCGAACGAGGACACGGACGAGGAGCAGAACCGCCATGCCGGTCATCCATAGGATTAGAGGGCCGATGCTCAAATGAGTCGGTTTCCATCGGAATGCGGGAGTTCCCTTCGCGCCTATTTTCATGCGGCCACTTTCAGTTGAAATTTTTCTCGTTTCAAAACCATTTCCGAAGGTTGCCCTGCAACAAAATAGCAACGCGCTGTAACATCGGAGCAACGAACTGCAACAAAATAGCAACGCACTGCAATATCCGAGCAACGAACTGCAACATCCGAGCAACACACTGCAACATCCGAACAACGAACTGTAACAAAATAGCAACGACCTGCAACATCCGAGCAACGCCCGAGGTCTTCCGGGGCCTCGGAAAGGGTCATGTGTTGATAGAATGTATCAGAGCGTTGATAAGATGTATCATCGTGTTCCGCAAATGTTACATCTCGTTGATAAGATGTGTCAGTTCGTTTCAAAAATGATGCATCTCGTTGCTGAAATGTAGCAGGGAGTTGATAAAATGTTGCAAAGCGTTCCTCATTCGAGTCGGTTCGAGGCTCGGATTTGGCTCTTATTCCTTCTTTTCTGACTGTGTAACCCTTGTTCATTTCAGATACACAACCCGTTTCGAGACAGATTCACCGCCGACCGCGGTGGCGCGGACAAGATAGACGCCGGAGGTGATATTGTCCGATGGTTGCCAGACCACCTCCGTAGGGGCGAGGTCTCCTCGCCCGTTCGACGACGGGACGGGAGACCCGTCCCCTACGGACATTTTTTCAACCATTCGCCCGTTTACGTCGAAAATTTCGATTCGGGAGGGTTTCAAACCCTCCCCTACGCAGATTGCAACCGCGGAATTGAAGGGATTGGGGTGGGCGGATATCTGGTATGCAAGGGGTTTGTGCCCTCGGTTGCCATCGCTTATGCTTAGAGGATCGGGAGACAACTTCACAACCCAATAGTCTTTTCCGCCATGGTTTCCGCTTACATCGCTATCGTTGGACTCGGAGTATCCCGCCACGATGAAACCGCCATCGGCGGTCTGGGAAATGGAAAACGCTTCATCCCAAAAACTGCCGCCGAGGAACCTGCTCCACTCGATATCCCCCGACGAATTCAACTTAACAACCCAATAATCAGAACCACCATGGTTTCCGCTGACATCGCCATCGTTGGAATAGGAGTATCC
>NPID01004710.1_pt1 | contig 28666 bp, 29 predicted proteins | sample 8637491 | NCBI WGS metagenome assembly NPID01 (sample SAMN07420843, study PRJNA396082) | bioreactor metagenome | isolation source: sample BA6 brine-fed electro-methanogenic bioreactor BA | place: Japan: Kochi | collected 2016-06-14 | reverse complement strand
CCCTAAACTTTACAACCCCCATATATTTAATATATTAAAGCTGTTTTCGTTCACATGTATATATATTTTTCTATTAATTTAAAACAAAAAGTATTAAAGTAGGCATGTTATTAATATAAGCATGATAATGCCAACTGGAAATGAAATCGTACAACACTTCCAAATTGGAACAATAATACATGGAAATAAAATAAGTAATACATAAGTGGTGAATTTGTATGAAAAAAGAATTTAAAAAAATATTGGATCATCCAATAGATAGAAGAACATTCCTAAAGGCTGTCGGTGCAGGTACAGTTGCAACACTGTTTGGTGGACAGGCAACCATGGAAGAAGTCTTTGCTGCTTCTCCAAAAGTTGGAATACTCCAACTTGGAACTTGTGCGGGATGTCAGGTTTCTCTGACAGAATTTGGGCTGGATATGCGCTACATTAGTTCTTCAAACCCAACTGCTGCTGACATACTACCAACAATAGACATAAAGTATGCGCCACTTCTTGTGGATGTGCTGGCTGAGTCATTTGAACATATAAGTTCCCTGGATATTTGTATAATCGAGGGTATTGCAGGTCCGACAGTTGAGGCATCAGAACTTCTGGATCATGCAAGGTCAATTTCAAGTAAGGTGGTTGCTATGGGAGATTGTGCATCCTTTGGTGGAGTGCCTGGTTTGAACAGAAGTAAAGGTTTATTGGATCTCTATCCTATAGATGAAGTAATTTCTGTAGATGCTTACATCAGAGGATGTCCACCACAACCAGAACAAATCTGGTACATGGTAACTGGCGGTACTATTGGTGAAGACATAAAACCTGGAAATGTGTGTGATCCATGTATTTATGATCCTAATGGTCCTCAGGCAAGTGAACTTGGTCAGCCAGGATGTAAAAAACACCTTGGATGTCAGGGTCATGATACTCCATGGCAATGTGGAGCTACGAGAAGTACTGGTGGAAAAGCACCCTGTACACTGGTTGATGATATTTGTATAGGCTGTTACAGAGATAAGTACCCGGAAACACCATTTTATGAAAAAGGCCAGGTACGGATGACAAATAAATATGGGACTGGAAATGGAACCCATACTAGCACAGCACCAAACTCAACGGCAAATAAAACAGGGATGATGAGTAAGTAGGTGATTTAATGGCAGTTGAAATAAACCCGGTAACTAGGATTGAAGGCGATGGAAAACTTGAATTGGAAACCTACTTGGTTGATGGAAAATTAAAAGTAAAGAACCTTCTAACACCAACTGATGGAACTTTGAATTTACCAACAGATAATGCTGCAAGATATCCCAAGTTTTGTGTCACAGAATTTAGAGGATTTGAGAAATTTGCAGTTGGGGAACAACCAGAAACTGTTACAAAGCTAGTCCCAAGGATATGTGGTGTTTGCCCAGTTCCACAGAACATGGCAAGCACATGCGCAGTTGAGGCAGCCTATGGCACAAACATAGTTGACAATGCAAAGGTAGTTAGAAGGCTCATGCTTGCAGTACACACAGTCCACAGTCATCTTCTGCACTTTTTTGTACTTGCTGGGAAGGACATGTTGCAGCATAAGCTAATAGACCAGGAACTTCCTAATATAATCAGTGCCCACAACAAGGCACAGGCCTGTGTAGCTGTATTTGGAGGAAAACCTGTTCATCCCGCGTCATGTATTCCTGGAGGGCAAACTAAAGTCCCAAATACAACAGAAATTGGACAGATCAAAGCGAGAATGCAAGAGATACAAAATTATGCCGTATCCCTTTTAGGTACTTTAAAAGGGGCCCTATTGGCCCTGCCAAACGACTTTGGTATAAGGCCCTGTAACTATATGAGTTCAGGTGTTCCTTTCTACAGCGGTGTTTCAGGATCATTTTCATACTTTGGAACATCGGGTGGAGTTGTAATAAGGGATCCATCAAATCCATCAGACTTCAACTCAGCTGACATAGTTCCATTTAACCCAGCAAATGTGAAAGAAGAGGTCATAACACCTTACGGAAGTGTGATAAGTCTTCCAACAAACTACAGTTACACCAAAAGACCATACTATACTTACAATGGTGTAAACTATGTCTGTGAAGTAGGACCTCTTGCAAGACTTGGAGTAGCATACAAGGCCGGAGATAGTGTTGTGAAATCAACAGTTAATAGTATTGCATCTGATTGGGGTGTTGCTGCCAATGATATATTATCTCCTTCAACAAGAAACAGACACATAACAAGACTAATAGAAACAATAATAATAATCGACAGAATTCTAAATGGTGGCTGGTCAAACATAGCTCAAGTGGACAGTTATTCACCTCCAAACGAGAAGGCAGGATCTGGTATTGGTGTAATTGAAGCCCCCCGTGGAACCCTGATGCACACAATAACAGTAGGATCTGATTTAAAAACTGCATCATACGACTGTATGGTGCCAACTACAGCAAACACAGGGGCTTTTGAAGAAGCTGTGGCAGATGATTTTGTGGAGATAAGACCAGAAACAATGGCATTGTTAGGACGTGACCCCACTGAAGACGAAAAACTACTTTTAGGGGATGCAAGCCGAACCATAAGAGGATTTGATCCATGTTGTTCATGTTCATCTCACATGATAGAACTTAAAACCCCAGATGGCACTGAATAGTGCCGTCTCTAAATTATTTTCAGTGAGAAAAAATGATCTGTATTATTGGATTTGGAAATTTGCTACTTGGAGACGATGGAGTAGGAATCAGGATAATTCAGAGGCTAGAAATGATGATTCTTCCATATCAAGTAGATATAATAGATGCTGGAACATATGGGGCGATTTTGTTTAGTTTAATTGAAAAATATAATAAAATCATTGTTGTTGATGCTTTTAGATCTAATTGTGATATTGAAAACATCCTTTTCATGAAGGCATCTCATATAATAAAAGAGAAGGAAAAATATTATTTCTCGGGACATGATTTAAGTCTATTTGATATATTTTCAATGATGAAATCAGTCTACTCAGAAGAGATCCTGGATAATATATGCATTATGGGTATCAGGATTCATAAAATCGAAGAATCATTAGAACTTTCAGATGATGTGGCAAAAAGTGCAGAAATGGCTGTAAATATGATAGCGAAGAATTTCCTAAGTGGTGATGAATCATGGATGAATCATTAATCTCACATTTTGAAGAGCTAAGAAGTAGATTGATAAGAATAGTTATAGTAGTTCTTGGAGTATCTTGTGCAATATTTCCCTTTGCTAATCAACTTCTTATTAGAATTCAGAATGATTTACTACCTGAAGGGGTCCGTTTGATTGTTATAAGTCCATTAGAGGCAGTATGGGCGCAAATAGAAGTATCTTTACTTGTTGCGTTTGTTATTACTCTACCATACATTATATATGAAGTCATGAAATTTTTAAAACCTGCCCTTAAAGGTTCTGAAAATTCCTTTTTAATAAAAACTATACCTCCTGCAATGATACTTTTTGGAATTGGAGCAATATTTACTTACAAAACTGTGCTTGTAATGACATTAAAATTCCTTATTGGTTATGCAACCTCTTCAGGAGTTACGCCACTATTAACTTTAGGGGATTTTATTTCATTTGCACTTCTTATGATATTGACATTCGGGCTCCTATTTGAATTACCCCTAATATGTTGTGCCCTTGCATCCCTTGATCTAATTGATTCTGATACACTTACAGGTAACAGAAAAGAAGCTTACATCGGTATTTTGGTAATTGCAGGAATTTTAACACCTGATCCCACACCATTTACTCAACTTATTGTCACTTTCCCTATGATCCTCTTATTTGAGGTGAGTGTTCTTTTGACAAAATACATCCATAGAGATAAAAAAACGGAGGTCACAAATGCATCGATTGGTTAAGGAGGTGAAAAAATGATTGGTGGACTGGGAATGCCAGAACTTCTAATAATACTCTTTGTAGTACTTCTACTTTTTGGTTCAAAGAAGCTCCCCGAACTTGCCAAGGGAATGGGCAAAGCTCTGGGAGAATTCAAAAGAACTCAACGTGAAACGGAGTTTAAAATAAAAGAAGAGCAAACACAGGAAAAAGAAACAGAAATATCAGCAGATAACGAAGAAATTAAAGTAGAAATGGAGTCTAAAGAAGAAGCGGTGCAAAAAACTGAAAAATCAGAAAATAATGCAAAATAGTAAAATGAGTTAATCCATTTTAGCTATTTTATTTATTTAGTTTCAATTTAATTTCTTCTTTTAAATTTTTATTAAAACGAATGTGAATCAAATGAAGAAATACTTAATCTTAATTGCAGTTTTCCTGACCATCATTGCATTGGTTGCATCTATATATGGGCTTTCTAGATCGCCAAATATTTCTACAAGCCCCATAACATCATGGAATCCACAAATAAAGTCTCCACAAATAGCCGCCACATCATTTGTAGATCCTGCTGCCAGAGTAATCGGAGATGTGATTATTGGAAGTAATGTTTATATAGGGCCATGCGCATCAGTGCGTGGTGATGAGGGATCACCGGTTTATATCGGGAATGGTTCCAACATCCAAGACGGTGTGATTATACATGGTCTTAAAGACCCCAGAGTAGTTGTTGGGGGTAAAAATTATTCTGTCTATGTTGGAAAAGAAGTTTCAATGACACATGCAGTATAATTCACGGTCCTGTCTTTATAGATGATAAAAGTTTTATTGGCTTTGGTGCAGTCATATTCAAAGCAACCATAGGTAAAAACTGTGTTATACTTCACAATGCAGTGCTAACAAACAATGTAAATATAACTGATGGTAAGCTGGTTCCTGCAGGTGCGGTAATAGATACTCAGGCAAAGGCAGATGCACTAACCGAAGTTACAGAGAACCTAAAAGAACTACCTCACGAAGTTGTAACAGTCAATAAAGAATTGGCAAAGACATACAAGAGCTAATATATCCCTCTTTTTTTAATTTTTAATCATAATTTAATAGATTTTTTTTCAAATTTGAATCTTCTAGATCTTTGATAAAAGTTTTGAGTGTTTACTTATCTATATTCAATAATTCTTGATATATTTTAATAATCATGAAATAACTTATCTAACTGAATATGCTCCTTTGCATCTAACTGTTAAGGAATTACTTGATTATACGAATTTTAGGTTCTGGATTATAAAGAAAATATAAAAGAAATATTAATCCTCTAAATGTTTAAAATTAAATCATTTCTTCAGTGCTGCAATCTCCCCAGCAAAGGCTGCCAGAACTTTTTTAGAGAGACCTTCAATAAATTTCAAGGAACCTGCGCATTCGTGGCCCCCTCCATCAATTACTGCTTCAGGTATGTCGTGGGCCAGTTTCCAGACTATTTCATTTAAATTAAATCCAAACATCTCATTAACTGCATCAGTAGCCCTTATAACTCCAAAATCAGGCCCATAGGCCAGAGTGATTATGGGGCGTTCTTCTCCGTGTTTTTGTACCATGGCGTCATGTACAAATCCACAGGTTTTACCTGGGGCTGGGAAAGTAAAGCGGTGGGCATATTTTTCCACATCGAGTATATTAAATAGAACACCATTAGGTAGTTCCTGGGACTTTAAGTTAGGGAGAGCTGCCCTTAATTGTGTATCTACTCGTTTTTCAAACTCTTTATAGAGTGCATCTACTAATTTGGTATGTTTGTCGAGGTTATCCAGTCCTAATATGGTGTCGATTATGCCCCTACCATTCATAAACCTCAGATAAAAGGCTTCAAAGTCTATACAAGAAGCTATTTTATCTAAATCCTCCCAACTGTAACCTTTGGTTTCTGCCAGTTTAATATATTCTTCTGCTTCTGCAGAACGGGCATGATCTCCTATGGCTGCAATTCCAGGTAAGTGTAAGATTTTTTCTTTAATTTCAGGGTTCACCATTTTAGCTACTTCTACTGAAAGGGCTCCTGCAGTTATCTGTGAGTCTCCCCCTACCAGATAGGGGTTTACATGGATATCCACATATTCATCTACTTCTACTTTACCATCAACCACTTTTCCAGGGAAGTGGTGGTCAATTACCACGATTTCAATATCATAGATTTTGGCTTTCATTAATGCCAGGATATCTTCTTCAGTAGATCCATTATCTAAAAGAACAATTAATGGTAGTTTTTGCCCGTGCCGTTCCATATCTTCCAGTGCAAAGGATAAATCTTTTACAACATCTTCTAATTCATAGAATGGGGCTTTACTTGGAGCTCTTTTGAAATAATGCCATTCAGCATCAGTGTTATGGTTTAATTCTTTTAATAAAGGAATCACTGCTTTTTCCATGGCTACTCCCGCACAGATACCATCCGCATCTGCGTGGTGCCTTACTAAAATGGATCTACCATCAAACACGGCTCTTCTAATAGCATGAGCTGCAGCTTTCATTTTTGGCCGGAGTTTTTTAAGGGTATCACTTTCCAGAAGAAGATCGGTATTTTCTGGTTCGGCTTTCAGGTCAATGGCTTCATCAATGAGTCTTCGGGCTTCGGTAGCTTCATTGCCTGTAAGTCTTTCAATTGACTCTGATTCGATTTGAATCTTACCACTGTGCTGATTAACTTCCCCTATTACTTCTACAATATGGTCTACTTGAATATCAGGATATACTCTGATTCCAGGTTCATCAAAGGCCGCAGCCCAGGTGGTACTGGTTTCATCGGATATGGTGAATATGGTGGGGCCCGAAGTTTGCTGTATTTGGATAGCTTCCCCTACAATGCGCACAGTTTTTCCCAAAGTTTTATTGGTTATTTCTCCAATTGGGGTACGTGCCAGGTCTTTTTTCAATTTTACTAACTCATAATCTCCTTTTATATTGGCAGGCCCTAAATCGACTTCTCTTCTTTGGGGTTTAAGTTCAATTACTCTGACAAATATCTCGTCTCCCACACTGTGATCAGGTGATCCAGTACGCATTAGTCCCCAGACCTGATTATTTAAACTTACAAAAACTCCATATTTTTCTACCCTGGTTATTCGGCCCTTGTAAGTGGATCCTACCTCCAGATCACTCATCTCACAGGCGGGGTGCAGAACATAGATTATCTCTTTTTTCTGGCACTGGGAACAATAATCTGATCTATCCTTAAGCACCTTACCACATTCACGGCAGACATTAATCTCCCCTTTGCCTTCACAGGATGGACAACTTTCTTTGATTTCAATTTCCCCCTTACCTTTACATTTATCACAGGGAACATCCTGGTCCTGATCTAAATCAAATTTTTGCCGGGCTTGAGTATTAACTCCTTTAAAATGGCCTTTTACATCCATAGTGTCCTTTAATCCAGTACCATCACATGCATCACATGTTTTATGATCTATAATTTTATAACCTTTTCCTTTGCAACTTATACAAGCTTTATTCATTTTTTCCCTCTTTAATGGTGAAATTAATTAATATATTATTCATATTTCTGTAAAAATTATAAAAAAGCTGATTTTTTTATTAGGCCTTAAATTTTGCAGGGTTTTGACTTACCAGGGCTTCCCTTTCTTTTTGATACTTCAATGCATCCTGCATCAAACCATTGGCCATTTTCAAATTAGTGTTTCCAGTTTGATTTCTGCCACTCTGGAAAGACTGGGCGGCACTTCTAAGTTCAGAAGTCGCATTTAATTTGGCGTCAATTTCCAAAACTGCCAGTTCTATGTACTGGATGAATACATTGTCCTCTGAATTCTGGGCATAAATCAGTGCTTCTGAAGCTGAAGATCGGGCCATATTAAATTCATTGGTGGCTTGATTTGAATTGGCTATAGCACTATCTATATTGAAGTTATTCAAATCCTGGGCAGCCTGGTTATAATGGTCATCTCCCTTTTTTAAATGGTCATTAATCTGGGGTATTAACTCCTCAATACTACTTACATCTGATTGTATGCAACCAAAAATGAAAGTAATCAATATAAGAGTTATAAAGACAGTTAATTTGCTTTTCATTTTCCCACTTAAGTTATGTTCTAGTTTCTAATGACTATTTATTAGAAGTAAAAATTTACTTTTTTTATTTTCTCCCAACAATCTGAACATTTTCTATTTACTATGTATACACTATTAATTTCTATTAAGATATATAAATGGTGAGATGATGAAAGGCTCTATAAATAATTTCAGAATTTAATAAAAAATTAAAAGATAAAAAAAGAGGGTTTTTCCATGTTATTTTAGTTCATTATGCAGATGTATTAAAAAAAGAAAAAATTATATCAGGTGGTTTCATTAATTCAATCTCAGGCATGCCACAATCCATGAATATTGCAGTATTCTCTGACTTTCAAAGTTGAATCTTCCGGAATATCCAAATTGAATTCTACTTCAGGAGCATCTCCAGGTTCTAAGAATTCACGGTAGGCTTTACCATCAATAATTAATTCCACCCATTCAATATAATGATTTTCTTCCATAGGGTGTGGCACTTCTCCTACCTTAACTTTAATCCCTTTTTGGGTTTTTTCAATGATAGGTATGTGTTTTTCAGGACCTACATCAGTTTGCCTTTCAATTAATAGTTCCATAGGCTGCCCACAGCATATTAGTTCACCCACACCTGCATGAACCATTTCTACTATATTGCCGCATACATTACAACGATATATTTCATTTATTTTGGTCATTTGCTATCCTTCTAACTTTTTTTAATTAATATTCTTCACAAAGAATTTCAAAGTATTTGGTAGCATGATCACAGGAAGGACATTCTTCTGGGGGAGTTGTGCCCTGGTGTGTATAGGCACATTTTTGACATATCCATGTTACTTCTTCTGTTTTTTCAAAAGCAGTGCCAGATTCCACTATCTCCAGTAATCTTATATATCTGGCTTCATGGTGTTCTTCTGCTTTGGATATGGATCTTAAACGTTTAGCAATATCTTTATATCCTTCTTCTTCTGCTACTTTTGCAAATTCCGGATACATTTCGCTATTTTCATAATGCTCGCCTGCAATAGCGGATTTAAGGTTTTCAACAGTATTTCCTAATGTGGTTGGTGCTTCTGCTTCCACAATTATAGAATCTATGGGTTTTCCTGATTTTTTTTTAAGCTCATTTATTAAACGGAACAACCATTTGGCATGTTCTCTCTCATTATCTGCAGTCTTAAGAAATAGCTCTGAAATTTGAGGGAATCCTTCTTTTTTAGCAACTTTAGAATAAAAAGTATATCTATTTCTAGCTTGACTTTCTCCAATAAAGGCTTTGGTTAAGTTTTCCAGGGTTTTTTCCATATTACCACCTATAAATTTATTCATTAATAATAATTATATGGACTCTCTAATGTATTTAATTTATGGTTTAATTTTTAAGAATATTAATAATAAAAATAAAATGATTTTTTAATATATAATGACTAAAATAGTTATTTTCTTTATTAAAGTTTTAATTTTTATTATTTCCTGATAAGGCATTTAATTAATTATATTTTTGTAAAAATATCATTAATTTTTATCCCTTCCCCGTAACTGTGGTGGATTGAATTTGAATAACTGGGCATTTAAGGCAACAATAACCGTACTCAGAGACATTAAAATGGCGCCCATGGCCGGGCTAAGGATTATACCCTGATAATAAAGCACTCCTGCTGCCAGGGGTATGGCAAAGGCATTGTAGCCACTGGCCCACAAGAGATTTTCCCACATCTTACGATAGGTGGCAGAGGAAAGTTCTAATAGGGCCACCACATCCAGGGGATTACTCCTTACCAGAATAATATCTGCCGTTTCCATGGCCACATCTGTACCTGCTCCAATGGCTATTCCCACATCTGCCTGGGCCAGTGCAGGGGCATCGTTAACCCCATCTCCAGTCATAGCCACTTTAAATCCCCTATCTTGAATTTCTTTTACCTTTTCTGCTTTTTCTTTAGGAAGAACCTGGAAGAAGTATTCATCTAATTTTAATTCATTACTAACCCATCGAGCCACACCTTCGGTATCACCAGTAAGCATTATACATTTTATTCCTTTATTTTGAAGTTGCTTTATGGTCTCTGGGGATTCTTCTCTAATAACATCTGCCAGGGCAATGCAACCTGCCAGTTCTTCATCAATTAATATGAAAACCACAGTTTTTCCCTGAGAAAAAAGATTTAAGACTTTTTCATCTTCTGGCTCTATTCCTCTTTCTTTAATAAAACCTGGACTAAGTACTTCTATTTTTTTTGAATCCACTATCCCTGAAATTCCTTTGCCGGGATAGGATTCAAATTCTTCTACCTTAAAAGTCTCTTCCACGGCAGATACAATACCTTGAGCTATGGGATGTTCTGATTTAGATTCTAGAGAAGCAGCATACTTTAAAAGGTCTCCTTCATCATATTCGCTGTTAAGTGAATAAATATCACTTACTCCCAGTTCTCCCCTGGTTAGAGTACCAGTTTTATCAAATATGACCGCATCAATATCCTTTGAATCTTCAAAATTACTTCTATTTTTAATCAAAAATCCATTTTTGGCAGATATTGATGTAGAAACAGCTATTACCAGAGGTATGGCTAATCCCAGGGCATGCGGACAGGCAGTTACCATTACGGTCACCGTTCTTTCTAAAGAAAAGGCCAGGTTCATATTGAAAATACCAAACCAGACCATTATAGTAATGGCTCCTGATCCTAAGGCAATAATGGTAAGCCATAAACCCGCCCGATCAGTTAAATCTTGAGTACGCGATTTTCTTTCCTGGGCCTGATTAACCAGATCAATAACCTGAGACAAAAAAGAATCTTTACCAGTTTTTTCTATTTGAATATCAATAGAACCTTCACCATTTATGGATCCACCAATAACTTCATCACCAACTGTTTTATCTAAAGGAGTGGATTCTCCAGTAAGTAAAGCCTCATTTACGAAACTTTTACCGGCTATAATTTTTCCATCAGCCGGAATTTTTTCACCAGGTTTAACCACTATTTTATCATTAATCTGGAGAGATTCTAGAGGAACGTTCTTTATTTTTCCCTCTTCTGTAATGAGGTGGGCTTTTTTGGGCAATAGTTTCGCTAATTTTTCCAGAGCTTTTGATGCACCCTGGATAGATCTCATCTCAATCCAGTGACCCAGAAGCATGATATCTATTAATATTACCAGTTCTGGAAACAGATCCATCCCCTGAAGTCCAAAAATAACCGCGGTACTGTAAGTATAGGAGACAATTATTGCCACGGCAATCAGGGTCATCATCCCTGGTCTTTTGTTTTTTGATTCTTTAATAAAACCTTTGATAAAAGGATAACCACCGTAAACAAATACTAAAGAGGCTAAAATGAAAAAAACATATTCATCGCCAGGAAAACTAATAAAATCCCCTATACCTATTGCTTCTTGGATCATGGGGGATAATAAAAATACAGGAAATGTCAGTATCACCGATACCACGAATCTTTTCTTATAATCCTCCATCATATGTCCGTGATGAGAGCTGTGTGGGGATACAGGTTCTTGTGAGGAAACATGATTAACGCTATGGTTATGGTGGGACTCTTTATGCTTTTTTTCTTTTATAGAATGATGAGTATGGCCCTTTTCATTCGGGTGGGGAGTATGATGCTTTTCAGGAGGTTTTTCAAGTTCATTTTTTTCAGATTTCATTTAAATCTCCTATTTTTTTCATGGATTTTCATTGCCAATAATCAGGATACCTTTTTCAAATCTATAAAACTTAATAATTTATCCATGTGAGTAGTTGGATTTTTACAATCTTTATCTGAACATAGATAAGCAGCACATTGATTTTCAATGGACTTTTTTGCAGAAAAAGAGTCTTGAACTTCAAAAGGCCATTTTTCTTCTAAATCATCTTCTTTTAAAACCATTACAAGGTTAGGCAGGAAATAAGTACTCAGTAACTGGCTTATTTTTTTAGAGTTCTTCTTACCTGGAGGACAGGCAATTACCAATTTCCAGTAAGGCCCCCATTCAAAATCCAGGGCATTTAAAAAGTGGGTATGCCCCAGGGGAGATCTTTTTATTTTAGATGAAAAATAATTCAGACATTTATGGGCGGTTTCCTTCAACCGGGCATCTTCACTTAAAAGACTCATTTTTAACAGGTTAAGTACTTGAACCGAGTTTCCAGAGGGTATGGCACTATCATAACTTTCTTTTTTTCGTAATAGGACTGTTTCTCCATCTGCAGGTGTAAAATAAAATCCACCTTCACTTTTATCTAAAAATTGATCCAGCAATGACTGATTTAATTCAAAGGCTTTAGAAAGATATTTAACTTTGAAACTGGCCTGATACAGTTCTAGAAGTCCCCATATAAGGAAGGCGTAGTCATCAAGGTATCCATTTATAGCTCCTTCACCTTCTCGATAGCGATGCAGTAATCTTTTATTAGAATAAAGGTTCTTAAAAATAAAATCCACTGCTTTTTCAGCAGCTTTCAGGTATCTTTCTTCCTTAAATACCTTCGATCCCCGGGAAAGGGCCGCTATCATAAGACCATTCCAGTCGGTGAGTATTTTATCGTCTTTATGGGGGTGTATTCGTTTTTCCCTAACCTGGAATAATTTCCTGCGTGACTCTTCTATTATGGATTCCAGTTTTTTGAGGCTAATTTGTTTTTCTTTAGAAATTTCTTCTAAAGATTTTTTCAAAAATAAAATATTTTTCCCTGTATTTTTTCCGGTGGATTCTTCTTTAAAGTTTCCTTCTTTTTGCACCTGGAAAATATCACATATAAGCTCCGAACTATCCCCTAAAATAACATCAATTTCTTCTTTACTCCACAGATAAAATTTACCCTCAACTCCTTCACTATCCGCGTCTTCAGCGGAGTAAAAACCACCTTCTGGAGATTTTAAATCTCTTAAAACATATTCAAATATTTCCTTTGCAGTTTTTGCATATTTCTCCTCCCCACTAATTTGAAAAGATTCCAGGTAGGCCATGGAAATTAAAGCCTGATCATAAATCATTTTCTCAAAGTGAGGTACCAGCCATTCTGGATCTACTGCATAACGGTGGAAACCAAATCCCACCTGGTCATAAATACCTCCCTGCTGCATCCGGTCCAGAGTTTTTTTCACCATCTTCCAGGATGTGTCACTGGAGTTTCTCTTCCAGTATCTCATTAAAAAGTAAAGATTATGGGGGGTGGGGAACTTTTGTATCATCCCGAAACCTCCATGGACTTTATCAAAAGATTCTTTTAAGGCAGTATAAGCGTTATCTAAAAGTTCATTATTTAAATCTTCTTTATTTTCAACCACTGATATCTTTTCAAGCAAATTCACTATCTTATCTGCAGATATTAGTGCTTCCTGGGGCTTATTTTTCCATAAATCTTCCACTTTTAAAATAATGTCTTTTAGCCCTAAATTACCGTAACGACTTTCTTTAGGAAAATAAGTTCCTGAAAAAAATGGCTTCTTATCCGGGGTCATTATAATAGTTAAAGGCCATCCTCCACTACCAGTCATCATCTGACAAACATTCATGTAGGTACTATCAATATCTGGTCTTTCTTCACGATCTACTTTCACCGGTACAAATACCCGGTTTAGTAATTCGCCTATTTCTGGATCTTCGAAGGATTCATGGGCCATTACATGACACCAGTGGCAGGTGGAATAACCAATAGATAAAAAAACAGGTTTATTTTCATTTTTAGCTTTTGAAAACGTATCTTCGGTCCAGGGATGCCAGTCTACAGGATTATGGGCATGCTGGAGTAAATAGGGACTTTTTTCATTAATCAGATGGTTTTCAAATTTTTTTTCCTTTTCCCGGGAGACCATTGAAATTCCTCATTTAATAAATATTCACTTCCAGGGATTAGACAATCCCTTTAAGCAGAATTTATTTAAATTGATATTAATTATGGAGTTAATATAAAGTAAATTTTTCTTTAGTAAGAAAAACTGAATCAGGTTGCATTTTCTAATTTAAACCTTAATAAATCGGTTATTCATTAAAAGGGTTCTTAATTAGTTTTCAAAAAAGATCAACTTAAAATTAATTGCATAAATTTTTATTTAAAAAATAATAAAATCAAAGAATGTGTTTATAAAAGGGTTAGTAGAGATATAATGGGTGGATTTATAGTATAAAATGAATACTGTAATGAACATATTTATTCCCTTATAAAATACATTTAATGATATAAAAGGTGTAGCTATGAGTCTTATAATAACTTATATTGGTGCCCAGGGCTGTGTAATGGCTGGAGATAAACGCAGGATAGCTTTTTTTGGAGATAAATCCAATCGTGAAATATTAGAAGAGGAATTATATTCTGGCAAAATTGAAAATGAATCTCAATTAAAAAAAAGAGCCAGTGAACTGGAAATAACCCTTAAAATTACTGATGACGCGGTAAAATTACGCAGTCTGGGAAAAGTGGTGGTGGGGGAAGTAAGTTCAAAAAGTTCCTTTGAAACCAAAAGGCGACGAATATATGCCACTACCAATGGTTTTCAGATAATTGAATTAACTGGTTCTAATATCACTAAAATGGATAAGGGAGAAAGTTCCATAATTGTATTTGGCAATAAATTCACCAAAAAAACAGCATCTAAGATTCTTAAAAAATACTGGAAATCCAAAACTACTTTAAAGGAAATTGAAACTATTTTCCAAAAAGTACTCCATGAAGTTTCTGAAAAAACACCCTCGGTAGGCAGTTCCTGTGATTTATTCATAAAAACGCCGGCTTTAGATAAGAAAGAGTCACAAAAAATACTCCGTGAAACCGTGGTACGGGATGTAAAACTACTGCAGAAATGGAGGCAGAAACTAAAAAAAGACCTTCTGGAAAAAGCAGAAGCAATTAACATGGCTTCCCGGATACTTACTCAAGGAGAAGTTGGACGGGTGGTTAATGTAGATGAAGATAGATTGGAAATAGTATTAGGAAAGGATGTTCAGGCATTTGATGTCAACTGGAAACAGCTGGCCACTCCCGGGGATAAGGTTATGATGTTCTTCAATGGAGAGGGGGATATTATAGAAGGGGACCTGGTGGTGATTGAAAATGAAAGGTTGTGCTTGAAGCGTAACCAATCCCCTCTGCGTTGTGATATAATATTATGTAAATCCGATTAATTAATAGGATTTAAATCCATAATTTATTTATAAAAATCAGGTGATAATATGGACCTAACTTTTTTAGGAAGTGGTGGTGGACGATTTCGCCACCATTACTCAGAAGAGAATGACCGGCGGATTTAGAATCGATGGAATTTCTGGGAAAAACTTACATGTGGATCCTGGTCCTGGTGCACTGGTTAGAAGCTATCAGTTTGGTTTGAATCCTTTAAAATTAGATGGGATTCTAATATCTCACTCCCACACCGATCATTATGGTGATGGGGATGTCATGATTGAAGCTTTAACCAAAGGCATGACCCGTAACCGGGGCGTGGTTATTGGAAGTAAAAGTGTTATAAAGGGATATAAACACTGGGGTCCCTGTATCTCTAGCTATCATCTTGGAAAATCTAAAGTAATAACCATGGAACCCTACAATGTAACTAAACTTGATAAAATTAATATTAAAGCAACTCCAACCATCCATGGTGATCCTACAACTCTGGGATTTCAATTCCAGCATAAGGATATAACCATATCATATACTTCTGATACAGAGTACTTTGATAAATTATCAAAATCTCATCAGGGAGCAGATATATTAATAGCAAGTGTTATAAGACCAGATAATGAACATATACCCGGACATATGTGCAGTGATGATTTTGCAATGTTAGTGGAGGAAGTATCACCTCGCCTGGGCATCATGACTCACCTGGGGATGAAGATGATTTTAAATGATCCTGAAGGGGAAGCCCGAAGAATTAAAAAACAAACAGGCATCCCGGTTTTAGCAGCTCGGGATGGAATGAAACTTAATTTAGAAGAAATTATGAGTAATCAGCAGTCACTGGACTATTATTGATAAATTCTTGCCTCGATAGCTTAGCCGGTATAGCGCGGGATTCGTAATCCCGAGGTCGCGGGTTCAATTCCCGCTCGAGGCTTTTTTTTTAATTGATGGACTTCAATTCTATCACATGTATCTGTGGTTTTGCAAAAAATCTTACAGGTAATATTACAGTACCTAAACCATTACTGACTATCATGGTACTGTCATTTTCTTCAATTAATCCGTTAATGTATTTTTGTCCATATATGGTGCGCATTACAGGTGCCCATAAACCAAAAAAGGTGACCTGTCCTCCGTGGGTATGCCCGGCAAGAACCAGATCCACCATGGAGTGATCCAGCTCTGGAAAATAGTCTGGATTATGGCTTAATAAAATAACAAAGTCTTCTGTATTAGCATCACCCAGGGCCCGGTCTATTAATTGCTGTCCATTATTAAAGTCACCTACTCCTGCCACCCTGATACGCGAATCATTTATCTGGATCCATTCACCGGTATTACCAATATAATTTAAGGGTGATTCTTCAAATGTTTTTAGAGTCAAATACTGAGGATCATTATTACCTAAGACTCCATAAACCCCCATGGGAGCACTTAACTTTTCCATAGACTCAAAAACAGGAGGAACATATTCATAGTCCCGGTCAATATAATCTCCTCCCAACAAAATGAGATCTGGTTCCAGACTATTCACTTTTTCTACTACTCCATCTACTCTTTCTGGAGGGAAATAGGGGCCAGCATGGATATCTGTTATAAATACTATTCTTTTACCATCAAATTCAGGTGGAATGTCCGGGGATTCAATAACCACCTCTTTAGTTTCCACCCAGTAGGTCTCAGTGTACAGGTAAGAAAATAGAACCATTAAAAATAATAGAGCTAAAATAAATTTACCAAATTTCATTTTTTTTCCTGATTTAATTTTATACCTCTATAATTATAGATGGAGTATATTAATCTGTTGCATATTTATTAGGCTATCTAACTTACTTTTCAATCAATTTTTTAATAAATATTATACTTTTGTAGATTAGAAATTATTTTATTAACATGGACTCTTAAATAACCATGCTTCTTACATATTTTTAATAAGGGTAAAAAAATGAAAGGAAATTATAGAAAAGACATAAAAAAAGGCTCTCTGGTGGACATCGTACTTAAAAAAGATCAAAGATCTGGTAAAACTACCAGAGGTGTTGTTAAAGATTTATTAACACGTTCTGCATTCCACCCTCATGGCATTAAGGTTCGGCTGGAAGATGGACAGGTGGGAAGGGTTAAAGAAGTTATAAATGATTCAAATTAGTATATTTAAATGCATTGATAATCCCTTTTAAACACCTGGTTTAAAATGAATTTTATAATCTCTATAAAAATCATCAGGATATATACTACCATGGCCAGAATTAATGCCAGTAAAACTCCCCAGGTATATATTTCCTGACTAAATGAGAAGGGGAACACCTGATAAAAAGCACTGGCCACCAGCAATCCTAAAACATTCAATATTATTTTTAAAAGATTATGTAGCCAGCCACGATAGTAGGCCAGAAATATTATATTGGCCCCAATGGTACTCAGGATTAAAACATTCAGAATACCCAGCACCTGACTAAATTCAGGGGTAATGAATGAAATATTCCAGTTTAGTATATTGTTGGCAATATACCAAATGATTATATTCACCACAATGGCCACTACAAAATCTGCTTTTTTCTCTTTCTTATCTTTAAATATATTTTTAAAGAAATTTTCTACATTTCTATCTGCTGATTCGGGCAATTAAACTTCCCCCCATGTGTATTAATTAAAATCAGTCTTATTCTTCCAGGAGATGACAGATTCCTGCCACTCGAGAAACATCCAGTATAAATGCTATTCCCTTTCCTGGTGTTTCCAGTTCACCCTCTTCCACCACGGCTTCAAATACCATATTAACCAGTTCATCTTTAATCAATATCATCACCACTTCTTTTTCCGGCTCAATGGGCATTCCTAAAAATTTTCCATGTTCATGAATGCTGGTACCGCGACCAAAATAGATGGTACCTCCTTCTGCTCCTGCTTTACGGGCAATATTCATGATGTAACTTCCACGTCCGGCTTCCACAATAGTATATATTAGTTTAAATCCAGAACAGGTACTCATAATTTTTTCTCCTTTAAAATAGTTTTATTCATCTTTTTCCCTCTTTTTTAAGATAATTCCTAAAACCAGAATGAATATTATGGGAAACATGGCCACCAGACCCACTGTACCCAGACCCAGTAGTCCGGCGTCATCTCCCTTCAATCCAATGGCAATACTGGTCATAATTGGTAGGGCAAAGGTAACTACCATGGGTCCAGTGGCCACTGCACCTGAATCAAAGGCAATAGGGATGAAGTCTTTAGGTGTAAAAATAACCAGGCACAATATCAGCACATAGCCCGGGATGAGAATCAAGGCCAGAGGAATCTCCAGATAAATCCTTAAGGCTGAAAAAAACAGGGCAAAACCTACACCCAGAGCAATACTTATTATCATCAGATTTCTTTTAAGATATCCTGATGAAACTTTCTCTACTTCGTAAACAAATACATTAACCGCTGGTTCGGCCAAAATGGCAAATATTCCCACGATAAAAGCAAATATAATTACCCAGAAATAATTAACCCCGGATAGATAACTTCCAATCAGGTTCCCCATGGGTATCAAACTGAGCTTTGCTCCCCAGAAGAAAAAGAAAAACCCAATTATGGTCATAAAGACTCCGGATAGTAGTTCCATTATATTTTGGGGGATTTTCCTTAAAATTAAAACCTGGAAAATAAAAAACAATATCAAAACAGGCAAAATGGCCTCTACCACTTCTTTAAAAATTTCCAGAGCACCCATGGGATCCATTAAATCCCTCCTCTAATTAAACTCCAGAGTAATATAGCCACTATCGGGCCAATTGAACCAATGGCCATAATTCCAAAACCAGATTCTAACCTGTCCCTTCCACCTAATACTGAAGCAATACCTACACCTATAGCAATAAGGAAGGGCACTGTCATGGGTCCGGTGGTTACAGCCCCCAGATCATATGCTTTGGCTATGAATTCATCAGCGGTTAATAGGGAGAGTACTATGGCAGCACCGTAACCTGGAATCAGAATGTATATTATGGGAAAATCTACCATGCTCCTTAAGATAGCCAGGGTGGTAAAAAAACCCAGACCCAGAGCAGTGGCATAGATTAATTCATTTTGACTTATATTCAAAAGGGTTATCTGGGTTATTTGAAAGGCTACCAGCCTTACATCTGGTTCAGCCAGGGTGAGAGTCAGGCCTAATAAAAAACCAAACAACATTATCATAATAAATGCTCTTTTTTCTATAAAAGAAGACCCCATATTTTCTCCTAAAGGAAGTAAGCCTCTTTTAGCTCCCTGTACAAAAAGAGTAAATCCTAAAATGGTTGATAAAAGTCCCATACCCACCTGCAAAAATTCCATCCAGGGCATCTTAATTAAGAACACCTGAAAAATTAAAATCAAGATTATTGCCGGTGAAAGGGAGCGCAATGTTGCTTTAAATTCTCTTTTTAAATCTTCCAGATACATTTTTCCTCCCTTTTATAATATTTTCTATAAATATATTTTATTGATACTATTTCAGCAGAATATAATTACTTTTCCTAATTTTATTTTTATAAGAGAAAGTAGAGTTTATGGGTTTTTTTAGTATTTGAAAAAAGAATATAATTATTAAATTGTTTTTAAACGGGTAGGATGTATATATCCACTTCTTATTAAATGATCAGTTAAAACCATGGCCACTGCAGATTCAGCTACAGGAACCATACGGGGGCAGATGCAGGGATCATGCCTTCCTTTAATTTCAATTTCAGTTTCTTCTTTTTTATCCAGATTTACTGTTTTCTGCACCATGGATATGGAAGGAGTGGGTTTAACTGCCATGCGCATAATAATAGGCATTCCACTGGACATACCTCCCAGGATACCTCCGGAAGTATTGGTGGTGGTTTTAACTTCATCCCCTTCCATGTAAAATTCATCATTAATGGCAGAAGCAGTATATTCCGCTACTTTAAATCCGAATCCTATTTCCACACCTTTGACTGATCCGATATTCATTAATGCCCGGGATAAATCACCATCCAGTTTTTCAAAAACCGGCTCCCCTAAACCGGCAGGAACTCCCTGGGCAATGATTTCTACCACCCCTCCCAGGGAATCTCCTTTTGATTTAGCATCCAGTATAGCCTTTTCCATTTTAAGGGCTGCCTGGGAATCAGCACATCTAATTGGGTTCGTTTTAGAATATTCCTCAATTAAATTTAAATTAACGGTACGCCCTTTAACATTCCCTACCTGTGTTACATGGGCCACCACCTTAATACTCAATTTATCCAGCAGTTTTTTGGCTATACTTCCCCCTATAACATGACCGATAGTATTACGGCCGCTACCCCTTCCTCCTCCCCGGTAGTCATAATGGCCATAGCGACTTATCCAGCAGTAATCACCATGCCCGGGACGGGGCTTGTTTTTTAGATTTTCATAGGCAGATGAATCAGCATCCTTATTATATACCACAGCAGCAATAGGAGTTCCATCGGTCCGGCCTTCAAATACTCCTGATAAAATTTCTAATTGATCCTTTTCTGCCCTCGGAGTGGTTAAATGACTGCTACCTGGCCTTCTTTTATCTAATTCTAATTGTATATCTTCTTTACTTAATTCCAGTCCAGCTGGACATCCATCAACCACAGCACCTAAAGCTCGACCGTGGCTGGATCCAAAGGTGGTTACGGCGAACATTTTACCTGTAGTGTTTCCTGCCATTTTTAATTACTCCCCACTTAATCTTATAGTCCATTTTAATTAGTTTAAGGTAAATCAATTAACTTTATTTGATTATAAATTCAAATAATCCTTAATTCTTATATATCCATCATTATTATTAAAATTATAAAGTCTGATTCCCATGCTGGAGATTATATTTTTCTTAATGGTAATTTTTATCTTTGCTCTATTTTCTAGAAAACTGGAAAATAATTCTATTACTTCCCAGATGTTTTTGGTGTTTACCGGCTTAATAGCAGGATTATTATTTTTTACCAGATTTGATTTTCAGGATTCATTCCCTTACATACTTATTGTGGCTGAACTGGCCCTGGTGCTGGTTTTATTTTCTGATGCCTCTCGAATAGGACTTTCTTATACTATAAAAGAACATGAATTGACTTTAAGGCTACTGGGAGTAGGGATGCCCCTTAGTATATTTGCAGGGGTTTTTTTAGCCATATTTCTTTTTACAGAACTTAGTATATGGGAAGCAGCCATACTGGGAGTGGTTTTAGTTCCTACTGATGCAGCTCTGGGAGAGAGTGTTTTTGATAATAAAAAACTACCTTCTAAATTAAAAAAAGCTCTTGAAATTGAGAGTGGTCTAAATGATGGGTTGGCAGTTCCCTTTCTGGTTTTATTCATTGCCTGGTCGGTGGCTGAGGAAACATTCCAACCAGTAACATTTTTTGTAATAACGGCCCTGCAACAGATACTTTTTTCGGTGATTGTAGGTTTAATATTTGGCCTTGGGGGAGGATGGCTGTTATTAAAATCCCGGCAAAAAAATTGGATTACCAGCAAATATCTAAAAATTGGTCTTTTAACCCTGGCAGTAGCTTCCTGGTTATTAACAGATCAAATAGGGGGGAGTGGTTTTATTGCTGCATTTGTCGGAGGTTTATCTGCGGGCTACCTGCTTAAAGACATGGCCAATTATTATACTGATTTAACTGCCACTGAAGGTAACATTCTGGTAATGGCCATGTTCTTTTTACTGGGAATACTGCTAATTCAATATTATCCCTATATCACCTTAAATGTGATAATTTATTCTATTTTAAGTTTAACTCTGATTAGAATAGTTCCAGTGGCACTTTCACTTACTGGTATCGGGACTAACTGGCGTAGCAAACTCTTCATGGGTTGGTTTGGCCCCAGGGGTCTGGCATCCATTGTATTGATATTAATTGCTCTGGAGGAACAACCTGCTTTTCCTGGAGAAAATACCATGCTGGTTACGGTATTATGCACAGTTTTAATTAGCGTATTTGCCCATGGCATCAGTGCCAATACCTTATCCAATTTATATGCACGCTGGATTAAAAATAACCCGAATACTTGAAGTTAAGACAGTGATGACTTATGAAAGCTTTTAAAATTAGTAATTCTTCTATTTTGATGGACATCTATGAGAGACTACTTTCTTTATATGGACCCCAGGGATGGTGGCCATTGATAAATTATGCCGGTTCCCCACCCACCAAAACCGGTTCTATACAGGGATATCATCCCGGTAATTATGATCTTCCGGAAAATAATAAACAGATTTACGAAATTATGTTAGGAGCCATACTGGTTCAGAATACTAACTGGAAATTAGCTGAACAGGCTTTATTAAGATTAAATTATAAAACAGGTTTGGATCCTGAAAAAATACTTCAATTAAACACCAATGATTTGAAAGAGACTATAAGATGTGCTGGATTTTATAATCAGAAGGCAAATTATATCCTAAATATAACTGATTTTTTTATAAAACTAGAAGGAAGCACTCCACAAAGAAAAGAAATCTTAGCTATAAAGGGGGTGGGGGAGGAAACTGCTGATTCCATTTTATTATATGCTTACCATAAACCTGAATTCGTGGTGGACGCATATACCCGGCGCATATTTAATTATCTGGATTTTATTAATGAAAAAGCAAAATATAAACAAGTCAAAGAACTATTCGAATTAAATTTACCTGAAGATGTACCTCTTTTCCAGGAATATCACGCCCTTATTGTTGAACATGCTAAAAGACACTTCATTAAAAAACCATATAAAGATGAAACCCTTCAGGAGTTCAAAATAGGATAGAACTGAAAATCACAATGAAAATTAGTTTAAATGCAATAAATTAATAAAAAATCAGTGCTAAAAAATTTAAATTCTTTAAAAAGCTATCTAAAAGGAGAATGTTAATGCCCTTTAATTTTTCCGATATCAGTGTTTTTATTATTAAACTAACCTTTAAATCTCGCTTTAAACTATCAAGGCTCTGCAAAAAAATACCTCCTCTGGCCAGGGCAGCTGACATTTTATTTTTCCAGGGAGACGATATTCTGGTAATCCCCCGGGATAATACCATTAATAAAAACTACACCTCGGTGGAAATCAATCAGGATATTCTCATCCCCCAAGAAGAAACCATACTGCCCAGTCAGGTATTAAAGGAAATAATACTAAAATCCCGCTACCATGTTATTATGGATAAATGCATTTGCCGTGTATCCAATGGATGTGAAAATTATCCCCATGAACTGGGTTGTTTATTTTTAGGACGGGGAGCTTCAAAGATTTCTCCCAAATTAGGGAAAAGGGTTTCCACTAAACAAGCTATAAATCACGTGGAAAAATGTCAAAAGGCAGGACTGGTCCATATTATTGGCAGAAATAAAATAGACAGTGTTTGGTTAAATACTGGGCCTAAAGAGGATCTTTTATCCATTTGTAATTGCTGTTCTTGCTGTTGTTTGTGGAAGATGACTCCTGAACTTCCAGATAATATTGCTAAAAGTATAGCACCTATGATAGGCATGAAAATTAAGTTCCAGGAAGAACTTTGCAATGGCTGCGGACAGTGCTCCTCTTCAATATGTTTTGTAGAAGCAATTACTTTAAAAAATGATAAGGCCATAAGAGACTCTGAAAAATGCAAGGGGTGCGGTAGATGTGCTGAAATTTGTAACAGGGGAGCTTTTAGGGTTGAAATAAAACCAGATGCAGTTAAAAATTCAATTGAACATGTAAATTCACTGGTAGATGTGGAGTCAGATTAAGATCAAAAGATTAAAAAAAGATATATAAAAATTTAAGGACTAATCTTAATAATATTTGATAATAATCCACTTATTTAATCAATTTTCAAATATTAAATAGGATTAAATATTTATTATTAAATTTTAGTAGAAGTAAATCATTAAAATTAAAGTATAAGGTGATTAAATGGAATTTCCAATAACCAGGATGCGCCGACTTAGAAAAAATTCCCAAATAAGGGATATTTTACAGGAAACTCGGCTGGTGCCTGAAAACTTCATCTATCCAGTTTTTGTTAAAGAAGAGCTTAAAAAAGGCCAGGTAGAATTAATTGATACTATGCCGGGACAAAAACGTTATGCCCTGGAGGATATGGTGGATGAGGCAAAAATTCTGGAAGAAAAAGGATTAAAATCAATAATATTATTTGGCTTGCCAGCTACAAAGGACGATTTTGGTTCTTCAGCCCATGATCCCCAGGGAATCGTACAAAAATCCATAAAACTTCTAAAAGAAGAAACCGATCTGGTGGTAATGACCGATGTTTGTCTTTGCCAGTACACCACCCGGGGCCACTGTGGGATTGTGGAGGATGGAAAAATACTTAATGATGAAACCCTGGAACATTTAGCTCAGATTGCTTTAAGCCATGCAGAATCAGGGGCAGATGTAGTGGCCCCCTCTGATATGATGGATGGGAGGGTAGACGCCATAAGGGAAATGCTGGACCTTAATGGATTTGAAGATACCTTAATCATGTCCTATGCAGCTAAATATGCTTCTGCATTTTATGCTCCATTTAGGGACGCAGTATGCTCTGGTCCTTGTTTTGGGGATAGAAAAACCTATCAGATGAATCCTTCCAACACACTAGAAGCCCTAAGAGAGGCGGAACTGGATTTAATGGAAGGTGCGGATATATTAATGATTAAACCGGCACTGGCATACCTGGACATTATCAAAATGATTAAAGATGAATTCAAAGTACCCACTGCTGCTTACAATGTAAGTGGGGAATATTCAATGCTCAAAGCAGGAATAGAAGCAGGATATCTCACAGAAGAATCAATATATGAGGCCTTACTTTCTATTAAACGTGCCGGGGCCGATTTGATTATATCTCATTTTGCCCCTGAATTTTTGGAAATATTAGGATAGAGGTTTAATAATGGATCGGGATTATATTGTCAAAGCGGCCCAGATAGCATCGGTTTTAGAAGTAAGTGGTCACCCAAAGCCTGGAAATGTTCACCGTAATCGTGATTTTCATGATATGGTATTTGAGGATTTCTTGATAAGCGGAGTGGTTATTGGGGATACCATTAGAAAAGCAGCAAAAAAAGGTGAAAAACTCAGCTCCAGCTCGGATCTATCATCCCTGGGACTGGGAAAATTAATTTTTGAAGCCGTTCAGGAAACAAATAAATGGGTTTTGAATAATACCAATCTGGGCATTGTAATGCTACTTACTCCTATTTCTGCTGCAGCTGCCATGAGTGATAGTTTTTTTCAACTAAGAGAGAATATCGACCTTTTACTTATTAACACCACTTCTCAAGATGCTGTAAATTTATATAAAGCTATTCAGCTGGCTGATGCAGGGGGAATGGGTAAAAGAGATGATCTGGATGTTAATCAGGAAGATTCCCATGAAGAACTGTTGGATAAAAATATTAACATGTTCCAGATACTGGATATTTCTGCCCGATGGGATTTACTGGCCAGGGAACTAACCACCAGAATGCCGGTTACCTTTGAACATGGATTTAAAGTTTTTAAAAAAATAAAAAAGTATCATAATACCAACTCTGCTACGGTACAGACCTTTTTAACTATTTTGTCCCGTTTTCCAGATACCCTTATCTCCCGTAAATATGGAAAGGATATATCCCGGGAGGTTTCCTCTGAGGCTAAGAATATATTAGATAAGGGAGGAATATTAACCAGAGAGGGCGCTCAGGAACTGGAAATTTTTGATGAGAAATTATTCCAGAATAGATACAATCCCGGTACCACCGCGGATTTAACAGCTTCATCTATAATGGTGGCATTATTAGAAAATTATGATTATAAAATCTGGACTAAAGATTAACAAAACACTTTATTATGGGAAGTGACTCTATTGAGTAAAGAAAATACTAGGATTATCAATGAATTACATATTTACGAAAAAAAAGTTCTAAAAGCCCTGGAAAAATCCAGGCAATCACTTACACCAGAGGATATAGTCCAATCCCAGAACCTGGATATTAAATCGGTTATGAGTGCAGCCGGGTCCCTGGCTTCCAAAGGACTGGTTAAAGTTCAAAAGGATATGGAAGAAATCTTAAGTTTATCTCCTGATGGAGAGGCATTCGCCCGGGATGGTCTGCCTGAGAGAAAACTACTGGAAATTTTATATTTACAGAAAAATATCCCTATGAAGGATATAGGACAGGAGACCGGATTAAATCCCAAGGATGTAAAAATAGGAGTGGGCTGGTTAGTAAGGAAAAAATGGGCTAAAATAGATCAGGGCATGGTAAAAATCACCATATTGGGTGAGGAATCACATAAAACTCCTCAAATAGATGAAAAACTTCTCCATATGATTTTAGAACAGGGCGAAATATCATCTATTAACCTGGAGGAAGAATTACAAAATGGTCTTAAACTTCTAAAAAGTCGCAAAGGCTTAATTAATTTTGATAAAATCACCAATCATACTATTTCTATAACTAAAAAAGGTCAGGAACTATTAGATGAAGGCATAATAATTCAGGAAGAGGCCACCCAGCTTACTCATCACCATTTAAAAACGGGGAAATGGAAAAACCTTACTTACCGGGGTTATGATGTACAGGCGGAGTACCCTGAGTTTCACCCTGGTAAAATGCATCCTTTAAGACGGATAATGGATGAGATAAGGAATATATTTTTGAATATGGGTTTTACTGAATCCCGGGGGCCAATTTTAGAATCAGCTTTCTGGAATTTTGATTGCCTTTTCCAGCCTCAAGACCATGCTGCCCGGGAAATGCAGGACACTTTTTATATTAAAAATCCATCTACTTCCTGGCTGCCAGGTGAGGAGCTGGTAGATAAGGTGAAAAAGGTTCATGAAGATGGTGCCCAGACTGGATCTGAAGGCTGGTGTTACAATTGGGATAAAGATGTGGCCCGTCAATCAGTGCTGCGTACCCATACCACCTGTGTTTCGGCAAGATTTTTAAAAGAAAACCCTCCTCCTTTAAAGATGTTTTCTATAGGTCGGGTTTTCAGAAGGGAAACCATTACTTACAAGCATTTACCTGAGTTTAATCAGGTAGAAGGGATTGTGGCTGCAGATGAAGTTAACTTCAGAAATTTACTGGGCATATTAAAAGAATTTTATAAAAAACTGGGCTTTGAAGTGAGATTCCGCCCGGCCTACTTCCCCTATACCTATCTTTCTACTGAGTGTGAAATTTATCTGGAAGAAAAAGAAAGCTGGATAGAACTGGGAGGTGCGGGAATGTTCCGTCCGGAGGTTCTAGAACCATTAGGTGTAACAACACCTGTAGCGGCTTTTGGACTGGGTATAGAAAGATTAGCCATGATAGAATTAGGAATAAAAGATATAAGGATGCTTTATAAAAGTGATATAGGTTGGCTAAGAAAATTACCCCTTAAAAAAGGTATAAATCTTGATTAATCCAATATTATGGGATTTATCTGATTTTATTTAATAGTTACCTGGTAATATTCTCCATCATCTTTTTTTAATTTTCTTAAGATATTTTTATTTTCTAAGGAAATGATTATATGATACATCCTGAAATTACTTACCTTCAAAGGACCATATAACAGATTACCCTCTAAAATATATCTGGAAATAATTCCCTGGGAGTCAGCTAATTTCCTTATTATTTCCAAAGCTTCCAGTTCTAATTGATTCAATTCAGCGGTTTTAACATCTTTTTGAGTATTGACCACTTCTATTTCATCATCCAGATAATTGGCCTTAATTTTCCCCTTATCTACCCGTGAAACCAGACCTTTTTTTTCCAGATTATCTAAAATCTCTTTTATTTCGTGTTCAGATAAATCAAGATCCATCTTCAGTATGTTTACTGAGAGGCCACCAGAATAGTCCATCTGGAGATATTTAAGTTGGTTAAACACACTTTTTTCTTTCTTGGTAATGGTAATCATGGTTTGCCTGAATATTATTTTATTAATTCAAATTATTCTAAAAAAAATATTTACCTTAGGCAGTAGAAGTCCTAGAACCCAAAAAAAAATATATATTTATTATATTCAGGAGGGTATCAATAATTCAGCAGCTACCATTCTGCAAATATCTGTTTTAGTTATAACACCCACTGGCTTATTATCTTCCATTACCAGCAAACCAGATATGTCTGCTCTTAACATTAAGTTGGCTGCATCCTCGATACCATCGTTAGCAGAAATGGTAATAACATCTTCTACCATGATTTCGGCTATGGTTATTTCTTCTGTTTCCTGGGGGCCTGGTTTAATGGTTCCTAATACTCCAATTAAATCAGTGTAAGATACCACTCCCAGGGCCTGGTCATTCTCATCTAGAACAAATAACCTTCTTACCCCGTGCTTGTACATTTTTTCAAAAGCCTCTAAAGGCAGGGTATAAGGACTTATAGTTATAACTTCGTGATTCATGGCTTCTTTAACCTTCATATTATTCCCTCGTATTTAATTAATTTAGAATCCAGTACCTATTATATTTTTATATTATAATTTAATTTAATCCTTCTTTGTAGTTAAGGCAAATTTTATATAGGGTTATGAACTTTTTATGATAAAGGTTGTACTTTTTGCATTGATATATTTTTACCACAATATTTATTACTTCATTCCTATCATAATTTTATTAGTGTGCCATAATTTGATAATTTATATTATTCGGTTGTTCATGGCAGACAATATTGC
>NPID01001771.1_pt1 | contig 28757 bp, 26 predicted proteins | sample 8637491 | NCBI WGS metagenome assembly NPID01 (sample SAMN07420843, study PRJNA396082) | bioreactor metagenome | isolation source: sample BA6 brine-fed electro-methanogenic bioreactor BA | place: Japan: Kochi | collected 2016-06-14 | reverse complement strand
CTTGGCGAACGACCTCTCGGGCGAGCTCCTGGTTGACTAAATCCTGCTCTAAAAGCTTTTCATTTAGTGAAGAAACCACGGTAGCAAGATGAGCCCGTTCCCTAGCTAGCCCTTCCAATTGCCGTTCAAGAAATCCTGAAGCTTGCGCAATAAAGACCTTAGGACGCAGAAAGTATTTGTCCAGTTCCGAGAGCATATAAGCGGCCCGACTGCCCTTATCCATCAATTGGGCCATTTCAGCAAAGCCGAAGGGGAGTGGATGGTCGTCATCACCGCAAATATTTAACCAACTCCCGGAGCTCAACCGCCGGCATTCGCGAACTGCCCGCAAAAGGAATGATCTCGCTTCCTCATGTTTTTCTTCGCCAATAGCCAGCATTGCGAGCCAATGAAGTGAATCCAAGATTCGGTTGCCAAGAAGAGGGCTGTAGGCCATCACATCCCTGCTGGCACATTCCTGATACATAGATTTTGCATCGGAAAGATTTCCCTGGAAACGTGCCAACTCTCCACCTGCAAACAACAGTGAAATCTGCCAGCGGAGTTGGTGAGGTGTGGGGTCGGATATGCTGGCGTATTCACGTATTCGCCCCATCAGCCATTCATAATCCTTCGAATCAACAAATGGCTTAGAAAACTCTCCATAAACCAGCCCGCATAGTGCAGCACCAAAATCTGGGGTTTCACTTCCCATCCTTTCAATGACAGATTTCTGGGTTTTGCCAAGCACCTTGGGAGATAGGTTACGAAGGCCGATTGCCACAATTCCTTTAACCAACCATGGGTTCACATAGTCCCGAGCAAAGGCCGACACGTGAAATTCGGGCGACTCCGGCAGCTGCCAGGTCGTCTCTATGTAAGGAATGCCTGCTCCTTCAAGCGGATCCCGCATGCACAAAAATAGGATCCACTCCGATTCCTCATCCGGTGTGTTGCATGGGTCAACTTCTTGCCATCTCCTTGGTGAGTGGTTACACTTCATCGCTCCACCGGCGGTTTGGAGGAAGCCCTTTTCGATCAGGAATTTTTCTTGGCACTCATCTCTCAGGCGGTCCCAGGTATATACGTGAAGGTGATGAGGATTAGGATCCTTACCCGTCTCATCTGCCCAATTGTTCGGAGCGCAAATCATTACGCGTCCAGATGGTTTGAGAACTCGCTTTAGCTCTCTGAGGTACTCTAGGGGGTTCGGAACGTGCTCGATTGTTTCAAATGCTGCTATGAAGTCAACGCTGTTGTCTTCTATAAATACCAGACTCTCAGCATCACCCACGCGGAACTCAACTCGATCGGGGATACCATAATTGAATTCAGCATACGCCACTGCGCTTTCGCTAAGATCTACACCTAGCACAGACCGCGCCTGGGAATTGTAATGCAGAATATGGCCCCCATAACCGAGACCACAAGCAACATCAAGTACGACATCGCCGGGCCGAATGTATTGTGATGCCATAAGGTACCGGATACAATGTGCATCACTTCGTCGACCCGTCTCACGGAGCATATCTCTGTGCAGAAGGCGTTCCATGTCCAGAGATTTCAGAGATTGATCACCCGGTGCAGCCGTCGGAACTTTCTCAAGAAGGATATATATCTGAGATGGCTCGGCATTGAGCGCTTCATATGGATTGACTTCGTAATAGGCTGGATGCTTCCGGAATCCGACCTCAAAACAGCGATCTTCCCACCAAACACGGCCTTCGACAGTAAGATGCCAATGTGCATCCCGGTCTTGCGTCGTGGCAATTTGAAGAAAAACGAATCGTGAGGAAACGCGGTGCATTTCCTTAAGTGCAGGAGTCACGTCCATTGGAGCCAGGTGCTCCAGGCAGTCGATTGATACCAGAGTTTGAAACTGCTCGTCTTCATACGGCAATGAAAGTACGGACCCTGTTCGAAAACGCCCAGGCCACCTTGCATTGCTCCGGTCTACGACAACTGCAGAGACGTCGATTCCAAACCCATCGACGCCCCGCCTAAGTAGTTCACCAACCAGGAAACCCTCTCCACTTCCTACATCGAGTGTCGTCCCAAAACCACACATCTGGACAAGGAGGTCAGCAGCGGATGCCAAATCACAACTGCTCTCACCAATTCGATCTGCTTTTTTCCAATACTCATCATAATCAGCGCGATAATTCGGTGCACCCGTAGTCATTTCCCACTCCAACTTGCTGCCATTCGTAAATCGGTGGTCCCCCCAAAAAAGTACTCCTTCTGCCGCATAAGCACCTGAAAAAACACTGCTTCATCCTTCCAATGAAGCATTCGCTGCTCTGTGTAATCCGGCTTGCCTTCGTATGATACAAAAGCCTGGACTTCATAAAGATTTGTCCCCATGGTGCATTCACACTCGAACCAGACGCGAAACCTCTCTCCTGCACGGATGTTCCTTTCCCAAAAGAGAGCTCCATGTTTAAGGCCCGCAAGCACCTGCATGTCTTGATTGAGGGTACCCCACGAGTAAACCTTAATTCCCTCTCGACTGCGAATGCGAATCCCGACATTTATCTTGTCGGTATCAATCTTGGAGGAGCATTCCACGCAAATTCGTACCATATCGCCTGGATAGAATACTGCACACGAATTACCTTTCGAATCGAAGGTCCCTACACTGACAACCTTCATTTCTTCATCGCCGAAAGACAATAGTTCCGAGCGACCAGAAACGACACCTGTATTGATCTGGGCATTAACAGAGCTACCGCCAGATGCAACTCCCTTCTTTTTTTCTTCAACACTGCGGGCAATCGCGCTAAAGTACGCTGATTCTTCCTCGTGCAACAACTTTCTGTAGGCGAGAATCGTCTTCGACGAAGAGTCGCAAACGACATTTTGTCCCTGGTGCAGCAAAAGTGCACGACGGGTCAACGTTCGAACGGACTCTTGGTCATGTGATACAAAAAGCAACGTTAGACCGTCAGCCAACAGACGTTCGAGACGTTCATAACAGCGCTTCTGAAACAAGGCATCACCTACTGCGAGGGCCTCATCAACAATGAGTATATCTGGCTCAACCTGGACCTGGACAGCGAAGGCTAGTCTCACCAACATGCCACTTGAGTATGTCTTGACCGGCTGTTCGAGGTATTCCCCGATATCCGCAAAGGCGGCGATTGCATCAAAACGGTTTTCAATCTCTTCTCGCGATAAACCTAGTAACATACCATTTAGGTATATGTTCTCACGGCCAGTGAAATCTGGATTAAACCCAGATCCTAATTCCAATAAGGCAGCAATTCTTCCCTTTGTATAAATAGTACCAGTGGTAGGCGCCAAGGTCCCTGTGATGAGCTGCAGCAAAGTACTTTTGCCACCTCCATTACGCCCTACGACACCAAATGACTCGCCACGTTTGATCTCAAAAGAGATATCACGAAGAGCCCAATACTCCTTGAAATAGTCTTGCTCTGGAAGGTTTAAGGCCCTTCGAACTGGGGGAACTAAGAACTGCTTTAGTCTGCTCCGAGGGCTGTCGTAAATCTCATACCTTTTGCCCAAGCCTTCGACACGAACAGCTATCTCGTTAGAGGACATCGGCAAACCCTTTTCGTGTCTTCTGGAACCAGGCAAAACCAAGCCAGGCAATCAACGACGAGACAAGCAAATAGATAGCCCACGCCTGCCAATCCAGATATTTGCCCCAGATCATCACATTACGGGACCACTCAACGACAAATGTCAGCGGACTTATTTGCATAAAAGGACGAAACGATTCGGGGAGAGATTCGAGAGGATAGAAGATAGGTGACAAAAACATAAGTGCTGATGTAACTACACCAACAACCTGTGCAATATCACGCAGATACACTCCAAACGACATTAAGAGCCAGCTTATCCCCAATATAAGCAAAAGTAGTGGGAGCAAGACCAGAGGTAAAAGCACAATAGTTAAAGGTGGACTGCCAAACAATATAAGGTAAAAAAGCAACCAAGCCACAAAGCTTATCAGCATATGAAAGGCAGCCGAACCAAGCGAGACGACAGGTAGTAATTCTAGTGGAAATAATACTCTTTTAACGTAATTGACATTTCCAAGCACAAGACTTGGTGCGCGATTGATACATTCAGCAAACAAATTAAAACTCATAAGCCCTGAAAAAAGGACCAAAGCAAACTCTGCCTTTGAACCTGATCCACCCAGCCATCGTGCTCTTAGTACAACACTGAGAAAAAATGTATAAACCGAAAGCATAAGAATCGGATTAAAAAAAGACCACAACAACCCAAGAAAGGATCCCTTGTATCGTCCAGCAACATCACGTACGATTAATGCTTCGACAAGGCTACGGTTGCGCCAAAGACTGGCCGCCATTTCTTTTGGTGAGATGGAAAAGTTCTGCATTAGGCAAATATCTCTGCATGAAGAAGCGATACCCCTCGTGCATCTTTAGCGGAGAGCGACAGAGCTCCAGATTTTGGCCAGTTGATGTTGATGCTAGAGTCATTCCAGGCAATGCACCGCTCGTGAGTTGGGGCATAATAATAGGTTGTTTTGTAAAGAAACTCGGCGGTATTAGAAAGGACAAGAAACCCATGGGCAAACCCCTCAGGAATCCAAAGTTGACGCTTATTTTCAGCTGAGAGGTTAACCCCAACCCATTTCCCAAAAGTCGGTGAACTTTTCCGCAGGTCAACAGCCACATCGAAAACCTCTCCCGCGACACAACGAACCAATTTCCCTTGAGCTTTTGGATAAAGCTGGTAATGCAGCCCGCGCAGGACTCCTTTGGCAGAGCGCGAATGATTATCCTGAACAAAAGCGGTTTTCAAACCAGTAGCCTTTTCCCATTCCCGCTGGTTGAAACTCTCATAAAAGAAACCCCGATCGTCTCCAAATACCCGGGGTTCGATAATGAGAACATCGGGGATTTCCGTTGATATGACATTCATAGCTGTGTGTGATCCTTCAAAACCATTTCCAGGTACTCCCGGTAACTGGATTTAGGGGTATTTTCAATGACCTTTTCCATCTGCGCTTTATCAATGAACCCTTTGCGAAAGGCCACTTCCTCCAGACAGGCAATCTTAAGCCCCTGGCGCGCTTCCAGGGTGCCGATGAAATGGCTGGCTTCAAGAAGGCTCATATGGGTGCCCGTGTCCAACCAGGCAATGCCTCGCTCCAACTTCTCGACCATCAACTCGCCGCGCCGAAGATATTCGAGGTTAAGATCGGTGATCTCAAGCTCTCCTCTTTTTGAGGGTTTTAGACTTTTGGTCAAATCGACCACTTTTTGGTCATAGAGATAGAGTCCGGGCACGGCGTAGTGCGACTTCGGTTTGGCAGGCTTCTCCTCGATGCCAACCGCTTTACCTGATTGATTAAATTCGACCACCCCATATCTTTCCGGGTCGGTGACGGGGTAGCCAAAAACCCTTGCCCCGTCCTGAAAATCGGCAACAATCCTGTCAAGCTCCATCCGCCCGTAAAAGATATTGTCCCCCAGAATCAGGCATACCGACTCTGAAGATATGAACTCTTCCCCCACAAGGAAAGCCTGGGCAATTCCCTTGGGTTCGGGCTGGACCGCGTAAGAAAGCTTTATTCCCCAACGACTTCCATCCCCCAGCAGGGTCTCGAATCTGGGAGTATCCTGTGGGGTGGAAATAATGAGGATATCTTTGATACCTGCTCGCATGAGGGTAGAAAGAGGGTAATAAATCATGGGTTTGTCATAAACCGGCTGCAACTGCTTGCTGGCAACCAGGGTGAGCGGATAAAGCCGGGTTCCGGCCCCTCCTGCAAGCACAATCCCTTTTTTGATTCCTTTCATTTCATGCAACTCCAATTTGGGAATATTGAACGACAGGGCTGAGCTTCGGGAATACTTAGGATTTCCGTTCTGCAAAATATCTGGTCAGGCCATCTTCCCAGCCAGGTACGGTGGAGCAGGTGGCTGACTTGAATTTTTCCTTGGAGAATACCGAAAAAGCGGGCCGGGTGGCCGGGAGAGGATATTCTGAAGTCGGAATTGGCACAATATGCTTTACCTTAAAGTCATTTACCTCTTTTGAGAGATGTCGAAAGATTTTGCAGGAGAAATCATACCAGCTGCACTTACCTTCGTTGGAAAAATGAAACATCCCGTATTCTTCGGTTTCGAGGAGTTTGAATATCGCCGATGCCAGGTCGTGGGTGTAGGTGGGACAACCGATTTGATCGTCGACCACCCGGATCTCCTCCCGCTCACGCGCCAGACGGGCGATCGTTTCTACAAAGTTCTTCCCACCCGGACCATACAACCAACTGGTCCGGAGGATGAAAAATCTGTTCAATCCGCTGCCGAGTATTCCCTTTTCCCCATCCAGCTTGGAATGTCCGTATATAGATTGCGGATTGGTGGCATCCGTTTCGGTGTAAGGGGCGTTTTTCTGACCATCGAAAACATAATCGGTGGAAACGTGGACCAGGACAGCTCCAGCATCCCTGGAATATTCTGCAAGATTGGCAGGCCCTTTGCCATTGACCTTAAAAGCAAGGTCCTGATGGCTTTCACACCCATCAACATTTGTATAAGCGGCACAATTGACCACCACGTCAGGCTTGAGCTTTCCGAGATGATGCTTGACGGAAAGCTCATCGGAGATATCCAGCTCCGGCAGGTCGAAGGGAAAAATCTCGTACTGGGCGGGGCACAGCTCGCTAACCTTGTTAGCAAGCATCCCGTTGGCGCCGATCAGGGCAAGACGTTTCAAGACCGCAGACATCAACGACCTCCGTACATCTTCTGGTAGTATTCCTGATACGACCCGTCCATCACTGCGGCCGACCATTCAGGGTTCTCCAGGTACCATTTAATGGTGCGTTGGATCCCTTCCTCAAAGGTCACAGAGGGTTCCCATCCAAGTTCTGCGCGAATTTTGCCGGCATCAATGGCATAACGCCGGTCATGACCGGGCCGGTCCTTGACGAAGCCGATGAGGCTCCGCCGTGGTTGGCCCTCCGAGAGGAAGCCCACCTTTTCATCGAGAAGGTCGCAGATGGTCCGGACCACTTCGATATTTTGCTTTTCGTTGTTGCCGCCAATGTTGTAGGTTTCGCCTGTTTTTCCCTTTTCAAGGACCTTGAGGATGGCCCGGCAATGGTCAATGACGTACAGCCAGTCTCTAACGTTTTTCCCATCGCCGTAAACAGGCAGCGGCTTGCCGTTGAGGGCATTGTTGATGATGAGCGGAATCAATTTCTCGGGAAAATGATAGGGTCCGTAATTGTTGCTGCAGTTGGTCGTCAGGGTGGGAAGCCCGTAGGTATGGAAATAGGCGCTGACCAGATGGTCGGAGGACGCTTTGCTGGCAGAATAGGGAGAACGGGGGTCGTAGGGGGTCTCTTCGGTAAAAAAACCCGTCTCGCCCAGAGATCCGTAGACCTCGTCGGTGCTTACGTGTAGGAACCGTGAGGGGTGAGGGGTGAGGGGTCCGATAACCAGGCCTTTCGGGCGGCTTCGAGCAGGGTGAAAGTCCCCAGGATGTTGGTCTGGATAAACTCCGCCGGCCCGTCGATGCTGCGGTCGACGTGGGACTCGGCGGCGAAATGGACCACGGTGTCGATCCGCTCCTCAGCGAAAAGCCTTTCCACCAGTTCCCGGTCGCAGATATCGCCGCAGACGAACCGATAACGGGGATCATCCTCGATATCCGCCAGATTTTTCGGGTTTCCGGCATAGGTGAGTTTATCCAAGTTAATCAAACGGATGTCGCCAGATGCCTTCAGGGCTTCTCGAACGAAATTGGACCCGATGAAACCACAACCGCCAGTTACAAGAACATTCTTCATGAAATACTCCAACTTCTCCCGCTATCAGTTCTCTACAAACTCCAGTAAAGCAAACCGGCAGCCTCCACCTCGGACCGATTCAGCATCGATTTGACATCCACAACAATTCCCTGGCCGTTGCCGTTTGAACAAAGCCCCTTGAGCTTTTCGACAGAGACGCCATTGAACTGTTCATGCGCCACGGCCCAGATGACTCCGTCCACGGTGCCGGCCTCCTCCAGGCCAACCAGCTCAATGCCGTACTCTTCCCGGGCCTCCCCGGGATGCACCACGGGATCGTGGACCAGGGTTTCAACCCCGTACTCTTTGAGTTCGGCGAGGATATCCACCACCTTAGTGTTGCGGATATCCGGAACGTTTTCCTTAAAAGTCAGCCCCAGCACCAGCACCCGACTCCCCCTGACCGCCTTGTCGGCCTGGATCAGCTTCTTGACGGTCATCTCGGCCACATACTTGCCCATGCCGTCGTTGATGCGGCGCCCGGCGAGGATCACCTGGGGATTGTAACCGATCGCTTCGGCTTTGTAGGTCAGATAATAGGGGTCCACCCCAATACAGTGACCACCCACCAAGCCCGGGGTAAATTTAAGAAAGTTCCATTTGGTTCCGGCCGCTTCGAGAACCTCTTTAGTGGGGACACCGAGGCGGTTGAAAATGATCGCCAGTTCGTTCATCAGCGCGATATTGAGATCGCGTTGAGTGTTCTCGATGACCTTGGCGGCCTCCGCCACTTTAATGCTGGAGGCCCGGTAGACCCCGGCGGTGACGACCATTTCGTACACCTGGGCGACGGTTTCCAGGGTTTCGGCATCCTGGCCCGAAACCACCTTGATGATCTTGTCGACGGTATGGACCCTGTCCCCCGGGTTGATCCGCTCGGGAGAATAGCCCACTTTGAAATCGACGCCGCGCTTCAAACCCGATTCAGCTTCCAGGATGGGCACACAGATTTCTTCGGTAACTCCAGGGTAAACGGTCGATTCGAATACGATGATAGAGCCCGGACTCAGGTTGCGCCCGATGGTGCGGGAAGCCGATTCGACCGGGCGCAGATCCGGCGTCTGATGGTCGTCAATCGGGGTGGGAACCGTAACAATAATGAATGAGGCTTCCTTGAGGCGAGAAGAGTCAACGGTGTAATCGATTCGGGTTGAGGCAAGCTCTTCGGAGGTCAATTCCCGGGTGGAATCGAAGCCTCTTTTCAGTTCAGCGATTTTGGCTTCACTGATATCGAAACCGATCACCTCGGTCTTTCGACCGAACGCAGCAGCCAAGGGCAAACCGACATACCCAAGGCCGACCAAAGCGATTTTCGCCTGACTCTTTCGAATCCGCTCCGCAGTAACCATTCCAGGAACCCCCGAAATAAAAATGACAAAAGCCCCCGATATGCTCATGCGAACAGGTTCAAGGGCTTTTGAGACCACCATGCAGAAAACCAGAACAACCCTCTGTTTTTGCGTAACTTTCCGAATCACAAAAGCAAGGAAACTTAACACAGAAAAGGGCGGCCGGTCAAACAGATTTTGGTATTAATTAATGGTTCTCACGTGTTCTCTACGAGGACTGAATCCACCGCCTGGGCAAGGTCTGCAAAAACCCCAACCCTGTCTTTTTCGAGTTTTTCAGATTCGGCCTTTCCATACCCCGTTAGAACCAGCAAAGATGAGCACCCGGCGGCTTCGCCTGCCTCGACATCCGCCATCTTATCCCCGATCATGAAGGATCGCGAAAGGTCGATGTCGTGTTCAACTGCAGCTTGCAGAAGCATTCCCGGCTTGCCTTTGCGGCAGGGGCAATCCAGCCGGAACTCTCCAATCCCTTCGGTTGGATGATGCGGGCAGAGGTAAAACCCGTCGATCCGGGCTCCAACCCGGTCCAGTTCTTGTTGAATGTGTCGATGGAGCTTCTCTACCTGATCCTGATTGAATAGTCCGCGGGCCACCCCCGACTGGTTGGTGACCACAACGACGAGAAAGCCCGCTTCGTTGAGGCGTTTGATGGCCTGTGGGACCCCGACTATGAACTCGAAATCCTCGATCCGATAAAGGTAGTCTTTTTCTATATTTATCGTTCCGTCACGATCCAGAAAAACCGCCCTGCGGGCACCTTTCGCCTCCCCCCGCCCGGCAAATTTTTCACTCGTCACGGTACTGCTCAAGTATCTTGTTGATGATGTTGGTCGTTGATTTTCCATCAACAAATTGAATGAGTTCGACCCGGCCGCCGTAGCTTTCGACCACATCCTTGCCAACCACCCCCTCCGGAGTGTAATCCCCCCCCTTCACAAGGATTTGGGGACGCAGTCCCTTAATCAGTTCAAGGGGAGTATCTTCATCAAAAACGACCACATAATCGACGCAATCCAGGGCAGCCAGGATATGAGACCGCTCTTCCTCGCCGATCAGGGGGCGATTCGGGCCCTTGAGCCGCCGTATCGAGGCGTCGGAGTTGAGACCCAGAACCAGGAGATCGCCCAATTGTCGCGCTTTCTGCAGATACTTGACATGCCCGACGTGGAGCAGGTCGAAGCAGCCGTTGGTAAAGACCACGGTGCGGCCCCGCTCCCTCTCTGACTCGAGCAGAACGGCCAGATTGTCGCGACTGCGGATCTTGCGGTCCGGCTCGCCCTGCTGGCGAGAGATCACCGCAAGAAGCTCCTCAGAAGAAACGGTGGAGGTCCCCACCTTGCCGACGACCACACCGGCGGCCAGATTGGCCAAGCGGGCGGCCTCCTCCAGGGTGAGACCGCTGGCCAGTCCCACTCCGAGAAACGCCAGTACGGTATCCCCGGCGCCGGACACGTCGAAGACCTCGCGGGCCTCGGTGGGCAGATGCTGTTCGCGGCCGTCGCGAAAGAAGAGCGTCATGCCCTCTTCGCTGCGAGTCAGAACGAGCGCATCGAGATCGAGCTCCTCGCGCAATTTCCGCCCGGCCAGTCGAAGCGTGGCATCGTCGGTGATGGCCATCCCGGTTGCGCCCTGGGCCTCCTTGCGGTTGGGGGTCAGCAGGGTTGCCCCCCGGTACTTGGAAAAATCGCTCCCCTTGGGATCGACAACCACCGGAACCCCCATTTCCCGCCCGGCGGCGATGATTTTGGCAAGAAGTCCGGAACCGAGCACGCCCTTGTTGTAATCGGACAACAGAACGATCTGGCAATCCGGCAGAGCGGTCCGGATATGGGCCGCAAGCAGATCTTCCTGCTCCGAAGAAATGAACTGGCGACTCTCCCGGTCGATTCTCATCATCTGCTGGTTGCTGGCCAGGATACGGGTTTTGCGGGTCGTCGTGCGATCAGCCGCCAGGACCAATCCTTCGCTACCGACCGATTTTTCCCGGAGAATCTCAGCGATCCGCCGACCATCCTCATCGTCTCCAAGCACACTGGCGACCTCGACTTGGACTCCAAGGGCGACCAGATTATGGATGACATTGCCCGCACCGCCCAGGCGCAGATCTTCCCGTAGGACATCGACGACCTGCACCGGTGCCTCCGGGGAAATCCGCTCGGTTCGCCCCCAGAGATACTCGTCGATCATCAGGTCGCCAACCACCAATGCCCGGACCGAGCCAAGCTCCTTGAAAATCTGCGCCATTCGTTGTGGATTCATCTCACCTCAAAAATTCTTCCCGGTTCGCCAGCCTTGTAACCACTCTTCAAGACAGGCCCGGACCAGGCCGCTTAACTTGCCTGTCCGGGCCCGAACAGGGCTTGCTCAACCAGATCGCAGAGAATATGAATGATCGTAATATGTGCTTCCTGGATCGCAGGGGTTTCTTGCACACCGATGATCAGCGGCAGGTCGACGATGCCGGCAATATTGCCTCCTTCGCGACCAAGCAGGCCGACGGTCCTGCAGCCGATTTCATTGGCCTTGAGCAGTGCGTGGAACACATTGTTCGAATGGCCGCTGGTCGAAATGCCGAAAACCACATCGCCTGCTGCCGCCAGTCCCTCGACCTGCCGTTTGAAAACCTCGTCAAATCCGAAATCGTTGCCGACCGAGGTCAAAATCGAGCTGTCGGTCGTCAAGGCAATGGCAGGCAGGGCCCGGCGCTCCAGCAAAAACCGCCCGACCAGCTCGGCCGCCAGATGCTGAGCGTCGGCCGCTGAACCACCGTTGCCCATGACCAGAACCTTGTTCCCCTCCCCTAAGGTTTCAGCCAGAAGCGTGGCACACCTTTCGATTTCGGCCGACAAGCCCCTGGCCATGTGGATGGCCCTGAGATGGCGAGAGAAATGGGCTTCGATAATGTTTTCCATGGGACCCTTTCGAAACTGCCTCGTGGATATTCCAGCCTATAGATGTTCCCGATACCAGCAGATGGAACGCTTCAGCCCTTCGTCAAACTTAATCCGTCCCTGATAGCCGAGCAACCGGCCTGCCTTGCCGATATCGGCAAGACTGTGCCGGACATCGCCAGCACGGGGTGGGCCATAGTTGGCCGGGATCTCCGTATTCAGCAGCTCTTGCAGCATGCCGTAAAGCTGATTGAGGGAGACCTGGTCGTGACATGCGATATTAAACACTTCACCGACTGCCGTCTCCGGCGCTTCACAGGCCAGCAGGTTGGCCGCAACGGCATTTCCGACATAGGTAAAATCCCGCGTCTGCTCGCCGTCGCCGTTGATGGTCGGCGCCTCACCACGCAGCAGGGCGCTCACAAACAGGGGAATGACCGCAGCATACTGGGAGAAGGGGTCCTGCCTCGGGCCGAAGACGTTGAAATAGCGAAGCCCCACGGTCTCGAGCCCATAACAGCGGCCAAACACCTGGGCATACAGTTCATCCGCATACTTGGTGACCGCATAGGGGCTAAGCGGTCGCCCGATCCGGTCCTCGATCTTGGGCAGATCCGGATGATCGCCATAAGTGGATGAAGAGGCCGCGTAAACAAAGCGTTTGACACCGCAATCGCGTGACGCCACCAGCATCTTGAGGGTGCCGGTGACATTGACCTCATGACTGGTCAGCGGATCTGTGATCGAGCGGGGCACGCTGCCGAGAGCGGCCTGGTGGAGCACAAAATCGACATCGCCACAAGCCCGACGACAGGTATCAAGATCCCGAATATCCCCCTCAATGAACTCGATCCGGTCCAGGCAGTGGGCAATATTTTCACGTTTTCCGGTGGCGAGATTGTCCAGAACGCGCACCCTTTTGCCGCGCGCCAGCAACTCATCCACAATATGGGAACCAATGAACCCGGCACCACCGGTTACCAGATAAGTAGCCAAACCTAACCTCCCCAACGGGTATTCAGTGATTTCAAAGAAATCAGTAATCAGCTTGATTCCTCGTCGAATCGATAGCCGAACAATTCGATATCCGCCTTGAAATGCTCCGCCACCAGAGCGGCGGTCTGATCGTTGTAGTATTTACGATACCCGGCCCGATCCTTGGCTTTCCGTTTATGGGCCAGTTTCGGCGATTCGATTCCGATGCGCCTGCAGACCGAGTCGAAATCTTCTTGCAGGTTTTCGTAATGGCCGATGAAGTCGACCAGGACCTTGCCCCGCAGATCGATCAGGTAATCGCTCTGCAGTTCAATGGATGTATCGATGTGGTACTGATAAGGCCTTGAGGGATCGAGTTTATAGCGCAGGAAGCTCTCGAAATTGTCATGCCCCCCCAGCAGGTGGGGCCTTTCCCGACGGATGTGATGAAATGAACTGACCTGCAGGTCCCAGGGATTGCGCACAAAGGCAAACTTGAACAGAGAATCGAACACCTCCCGGGGGAGCATCTCCTGTGCCGCAATCACCTTGGCATGACGGGGGATTTTACAGGCGATTCGATGTCCGGTCAAATGGCTGATGCGACTGCAGACAAACTGCAGGGGAAAATAGGGATCGCGCCAACGATAGCGATTGAGGGTGGCGCGGACGCTCGTCCCCCCGGTTTTGGCGATGTGAACAAACAGGAATTTGTATTTATGGGAAATCAGCATGCTTTATCCTCACTTTTTCGATCACCCAGAAGAAAATCAAGGTATTGGGAACTGCTGTTTTCAACAGTATAATCTCGAGCCGCTTCCTTTAATAATTCATTTGACGGCGGGTTGGTGAGTGTTTCGCAAATGGCTTCCGCCAACCCGTCAGCATCACCTACTCGAACAAGAGGGCCATAGTGCCCCCCGGCAAGAATTTCTCGCGGGCCACTGGGGCAGTCGGTCGCGACAACCGGGATTCCTAGCGCCAAAGCCTCGGTCAAGACATTGGGCGACCCTTCCCAGGCGGAGGATAAGACAAATACCGACGCGCGACTGAGAAAACGGTAGGGATTTAACATGAATCCCGGAAAATCGACATCCTCTTTGACCCCTAATTCGCTTGCCAGGGTCTCCAGGCTATTGCGACCGCTGCCATCCCCCAAAATGACCAATCGACAGTCCATTTTCTCGCGGACTTTCGCAAAGGCCCTGATCAGGGTCGGGAAATCTTTCTGCCTTGTCAAACGCCCAACTCCGAGAAGGATGGGAAGCCCTCCGCCAGCAAACCAGGGGTGTTCCATCTTTTCTGAGGCCAATTCCGGGAGCCTGCAAGAAATGACCGGATTTGGAATCACCCTGAAATGCTCCCGGGGCAGTCCGGTGATTTTTTTCACATCATCGGCAACGCCTTGCGAAACGGCGACAATACCATTGGTGTGAGGATAAATAAGCCGCATGGGAAGATACCACATCAACTTCCGCAACGGACTTTTCCCTTCCAAAGCCGCAGAGAGGGTGGTGCCCAGCCGCAGAATAATCCGCGTGGGGGTCCTTGCCAGGAATCTTGCAAATACCGCGGCTTTACCGGCCCGGTCCTTGGCAGCAAGGACAGCTTGGGGCCGCTCCCTCCTGAGATAGGACGCAAATTCGAAGACGCTGGTCAACGTGTGAGAGGCCTTGAGCTTAATCACCTTTACCGAAGCGGGAAGATGGTCCAGATGGGCACTTTTGGCCTTGACCAGTACCAGGTCAACCGAAATCCCCTCACTGACCAACCCCTGGCATAAATTTACGATCATCCTTTCGACGCCGCCTGCGCCTGAAAAAGAGACAAAAATGGCAATTTTGGTTTTTTCCGAATCGAACTTCAATAGAAAATGATCTCCAAAAAATAAAAGCGCTGAATTCGCTCTTTAAAGCACCGCTGGTTAAACCGATATCTCCCGATATCATCTCCTTGCCTTCGAAGGGTCGACCGATGAATGGCTAATTTCTGCAAGGATCTCTTCCAGAGGCTTAAACACTCCTGCGCGCTTGCTTTGCGAACGCAAGTGAATCACCGTTTTCAACTCAGCTAATGCCTGACATAAAGCCACCGGATAAGTCAGGTCCACCTTGATCAGACCCGTCAACACCCGGAACAGGGTCCAGGGGAGATGGGAAAGAATGATGGTTTTTCCGGACTGAGACAACCAAAGATAAAAAAGCCGGTTTCTTACCCTGGTCGTACGAATTTTTTTGGCTTGAAAAAAACGTTTTATGGTCCCGACGTGGTCATGGACCACCCGGCTCTGGGGGACAAAAACGGTTTGCCATCCCCTCATCCAGGCCCGGGTGCAAAGGTCCATATCCTCACTGTAAAAAGGTTTGTAGAGGGGCAGAAAACCACCAAGCTGAAGAAACAGATCCTTTTTCAGCGCCACCGAGCCGCCTGAAGCGAAGAGGCTTTTCAGCGGTCCCTTCTCGGCGCTTAGCCTGTGGGCGTGTTCCAGACTCCAGCGCCGGCTTTTGATCGTCCCCCTTACCAGGCGCTGGAGGTTCCAGGAGACGTCCTGAGGGTCCCCATCGGGGTCGCAAACCAACGGGGAGGCGGCAAAGACCGAGGGTTCGGCCAGAGCCGAAACCAAGGGAGCGAGAAAATCTCCGTCGGGGCGCACGTCGGAGTTGAGTAGAAGCAGCAGTTGGTGGCGCGCCGCCGCGACGCCCGAATGGATAGCTTCGGAAAATCCACGATTCGTGGAATGCCGCACCAGGCGAACCGATGGGAAATGCCCCTCCACCAAGTCAACGCTGCCGTCGGAGGAGGCGTCGTCCACGACGATTACTTCCACCTCTCCCGGGTAAACTTGAATCGCCTCCTCCACCGACGCGAGGGTTTTGGGGAGAATGGGCTCGCCGTTAAAATTGGGAATGATGATGCTGACTGGATCCCAAACCATGGTCACGTCCTCCGAATCGCCGGCCCTGGTCCGCTATCAAACTTACGAGCCGCAATTAAAAACCGCTCCCCCCCAATAGTCATGCCCCAATCCCCTGTCAAAATTCGATTCCTCTCGTAGTCAAGACGGACAATTCCCAGGGCAGATCATCCTTCGCAACATCGGCCCGGATAACATTCAATCATCGTTCCCCGGTCTGCTGACAGGCGACTTCGCCAAGCTCTGCCCCGACGCCAGCACTGCTCCCACCAGAAAACCCAACGGGTAAAGGGTGTATTTGGAGTAAAAACCAAAGGTCAAATTGCTCATGCCCAACCAGACTAGAAAAATCACCAGAAGGCAGGACGCCCACAAGCGCTCCTTCCCGCTCGGTGCCTGGCGGAGCAGGCGAACCAGAAGGATCACTAATGCAATCAGCCCGGCAAGAACGATAGACGCACCCCAAATGCCGTTCTCGTAAAGAAGTTGGAGAACGTAGTTGTGGGGAAAGGATAAAAAATTAAATTCGGAATTCCCATAACGGGGATAGGCCGAAGCGAAACTTCCAATGCCGTGTCCGACCAGGCGGGCGAGCAAGGAACCCTCCCATATCATGTGCCAGGATTCGGTCCAGATTCCGACCCGCTCTTCCCGGGACAGATTGACTAGAAGATCCTCCATCCGGGCTGCTGTCCCGGCATATTTGGAGATCACCAGAAAAGCCGCCAGCGCGCCCGCCGAAGCCATGGCAAACAGCTTCTGGCGCACAGAAGCAAAAACAAAAACGACCAGAAGAGTAGCTCCCAGCAGGGCGAGCATGGCAGGACGGGAGCCGGAGCGCAGCAGAAGGTCGAGGTCGAGCAGGCCGAGCACCAGAAAAAGAGGCAAAAACCGGCCGCCCAATTCCCGGCCCCCATAGAAAATCAGGGGAAGAGTGATGGCCGCCATAGAGGCCAGGTAATGCGGATTCTCAAAGGTACCATACGGGAGATTCCAGAAGGTGCGGGCGCTGAACTGCCAGAGAATCGTCAGGGCGAGGGTTGCCCATAACAATCCTCGCATCCCGGTATTGAACGTTCCTCGTCCCAAGATGTATAAAGCCAGAACGGGAATCAAGGATTTCCCAAGACGAAGCAGGCGGTCCATCTTCGTCAGATCGTAGGAAAAGGCGAGGCTAATCCCTCCCAAGGCGAGCACAACGGCGGCCATGCCCCAGAAGGCTGTGGGAATTTCTCGAACCCTCAAGCCACCGTAGACAAAGCGGCCTCCTGCGAGGGCCAGAGCAATCCAGAGCAGCGGTTCGGTACCCCCTCGATCAAGCGCAAAAAAGCATATGAAAACCCCTGCGATAACGGCAAGGAGGACATAATTGCTTGCCGGGTGGTTTTCATCCATCATTCGGAAACCGTTCACTCTTTCCAATTTCATGGTTCTTTCTGACTGGGCCGAGGATCCAGCCCCACCGCCCTAAGGAATGCTGAAGTGGCCGTGAAAACCCTTGACTGCCCAGGGATTAATTGCGAGATTACGGCCAAATCACCCACCTGTTTATCATCGAGAGGGTTCACAATGCCGAAAAATTCATCCACCGATCCAAACCGAATCGCGATTTTTGTCGCCACCTCGGGCCACAGCGGGGTGGACCGGACCATGCATCACCTGATTCCCGCCCTGGCCCGCCGCAACTACCAGGTGGATCTGCTTAAAATTCGCAAACATGGCCCCAACCTGCCGGAGGTTCCTTCGAATGTCCGGATTCTCGACATGGGCACCAGCCATGTATATTCAGCCCTGCCGAGGGTGGCGACCTACCTTCGCCGGAACCGTCCGGCGGTTATGCTTTCGGACAAGGACCGGGTCAACCGAACGGCTCTGCTGTCGCGAGCCCTCGCCAGGACGAGAACCCGGCTTGTTTTCAGCTCAGGCACCACCATTTCCATCGACTTGGCTACTCGAGGAGCCTTTGAACGCTGGCTTCAGCGCAACTCGATGGGCAAGCTCTACCCTTTTGCCGACAACATCATTGTCACCTCGGCAGGTGTCGCTGACGATATGGCACAATACACCGGTTTGTCCAGAGAAAGAATCAACGTCGTCCCCTGCCCTGTCGTCCCGGCCCATCTGTTTACCGATAACCTGCCCCGGCCCGACCATCCGTGGTTCAAGGAAGGGGAGCCCCCGGTTATCCTCGGGGTCGGCGAACTGGGCTATCGAAAGGATTTCCAGACCCTGCTCCGGGCCTTTGCTCAACTTCGCGCGGAGCGCTCCTGCCGCCTGGTTATCTTAGGAAAAGGCAAGCAGCGGGAGGAACTCCTGTCCCTGGCCCGATCCCTGAATATTGAAAAAGACCTTGATCTTGCAGGATTCCAGCCCAACCCCTACCATTTCATGGCCCATGCGGCCCTGTTTGCCTTCACCTCCCGCTGGGAGGGTTTGGGCTTTGTGCTCATCGAGGCCCTGGCGGTCGGAACCCCGGTGGTCTCTACCGATTGCCCGAGCGGTCCGAAAGAAATTCTCGCGGATGGGAAATATGGCCACCTCGTTCCAGTGGAGGATGTCGACTCTCTGGTGCAGGCCATGGCCCGGACCCTCGACACCCCCCTGCCCCGCAAAACCCTCCAGGAAGCGGCGATCCCTTATGAAATTGAGCGAAGCACCACCGCCTACCTGAAGGCCATGGGTCTGGCCCCCCGGGATTCCTAGCTTTTGGCTTTTGAATGACCTTTGGAAGCGGAGAGCAGCTTGAATCGATCCTTGAGAAAACCGCTCCAACCCTCTGGCAGGCAGAGCAACCAAAGGCCTTTCAGGCGGATATCCCGCCCCTGTTGAAGAATCCCGATCCTCGCATGAAACGAATAGCGGACATAACGGACCATGAAACCACGTAGGTTTTTTCTGCTGCAGTAGCCGGCGTGGTCATTGACCATTTCCTGAAACGACAGGCGAAAACCGCGCGGAGAGCCGATTCTCCGGCTGAAAGGCTGGGCCGTCAAACCATCGGGGAGCTGCTCGACATACTGAATGATTTTGTTGATGTAGCGAAATTGGTAGCGCGAGGACATCCGGGCCATAATCACCGATTCGCGCATATCTTTTTCCCCAACGAAACACGGGAAGGGGTATTGTTTGAGCACATCCGTTCGAATCGAATTCTTCCGGTCTCCGCCAAGGCCGATTCTGTAATTGATTTCCAGAAAGTCGGAATCCATGACCTCTTCCGGGAACGGTTTCCCGTGGATTCGATGAGTATCCAGATAGGCACACAGGCCCTCCACCCCCGCAAAGTTCTCTCTTTTTTCTGCGGGAATTCCCTCCCAGGTCTCTTGGAGGAGTTCGAGAGCGTTTGCTGCCAGAACATCATCTGAATCGAGGGTGACGGTAAAACAACCCTGGATCTTATCCAAGGCGAAATTATGCGCGGATGGTTTGCCGCCATTGAGTTTTCGGTAGTACCTCACCGGAAAATCAACGGCGGCCGCCCACTTTTTTGTCACTTCGCCGGTATTGTCCGTGGATCCATCGTCGATGACCAGAACCTCAAAATCTCTGAAGGTCTGCTTTTCAATACTCGCAAACGCCCTGGGAAGAAGATGGGCCCGGTTATATGTCGGGATGAAAATTGTAAAATAATTGCGGTATTGTTCGCTCATGGGCCGATTCTCAACTGATCCAGTCCAGCGGATTTTCTTCGCCTGTTGGGACATGACTGGCCCCCTCGATAAAAAGGCGATGCCAGATGGCAAACTGCATCAGACTCCAGACCTCCCTGCTGAGCCCCTGGTCCTTGGCCTGCCGACGGCAAAGCTCACCAACGGCCCGGGCGTCAAACCAGGACTGGACCGCTTGGTTCCGGACCAGCTTCTGGCCAAGCTGCGCCACAAACTCTCCGCTCAGCCATTCACCGACCGGCACGTGGAACCCCCGCTTGGGCCGGCGCAGATAATCCTTGGGCAGATATTTCTCCGCCCATCTTTTCAGAAACACTTTCCCCTGTTTGCCCTGGATTTTCAGATCGTCAGAAAGGGAGAGGCCAAACTCCACAACCCGGTGATCGAGAAAGGGAACCCGCCCCTCAACCCCGTAGCTCATGAGCATCCGGTCCGCCTTTACGAGAAGGTTGTCGGGCAGCGCCGTGGTCAGATCCACGTATTGGCATTTCTGAATGCGGCTCCAGGATTTGTCAGCCCTGTCCCAGGCTCCGCGGAAAGGCTGCCGAGCGCTCCGGCAGGCTTTCTTCAAGGGCGGGGAAAAAAGCCGCCTGACCCAGGCCTGCCGCAGCTGTCCGCGGGTGCGAAACCCACCGGAGCCAGGATAAATCAGCCCCTTGAGCGTACTCTCCAAACTGTTGCGATAACGACGGTAGCCGGCAAAAACCTCATCCCCGCCTTCCCCGGAAAAAACCACTTTAAGTTCTTTGCCGGCATATTCGGCCAGAGCTGAGGTCGGTAGCGAAGCATAATCCCGCATCAAATCGTCGGCAGCCCAAACCGTTTGCGGAAGGCGATGAAAAATGTCTTGCTGGTTGAGGCGAAGGGGAGTGTGTATGGTTCGAAAATGCCCGGCGATCAACGAAGCCTCGTCCAACTCGTCCTTCATCCGGGCGTTGTCATAACCAACCGAAAAGGTTCGCACCGGCTGGTCCTGAAACCGGTCCAGCAGCGCCAGCAGAACCGCCGAATCGACTCCCCCCGAAAGGAACAGGCCATAAGGGACATCGGAGCGGACATGTTCCTTGATGACCTGAGTGATCAACGGCTCGAATTCCTCGCACGCCTCATCGAAAGTGAGTTTTCGAGGCTTGACCGAACAGGGCGACCAGTAAGTTCTGATTTCTGCGCGCAGGGAAAGGTCGACACTCAGCACCTGCCCGGGAAGCAACCGTTTGACCCCGCGAAGAATGGTATTCTCGCCGGTATGGAACTGGTTTTGCATGTACTGTCCCAAGGCCTGCGGAGAAATTTCCGGAACATTCGGCAAAACCGGGAGCAGCGCCTTGATCTCGGAGGCAAAAACTACCCGATCGGGAAGAATAGCGTAAAAAAGCGGCTTGATCCCCAGGCGATCCCTCGCCAGAAGCAGTCTTTTTGCGGGGCGATCATACAGGGCAAAGGCAAACATGCCGTGAAGCTGGGAAAGAAAATCGTCGCCGAACACCTCATAGGCGTGAATGATGGTTTCGCTGTCCGAGCGGGTGGCAAATCGGCATCCCCGATTCTCCAACTCCTCCCGGAGTTCGACGAAGTTGTAAATTTCTCCGTTGGCGACCAGCGTCAGGGACTTATCCTGAGACTGCAAAGGCTGGCGGCCCCCTTCAAGGTCGATGATCGACAGGCGGGTATGGGCCAGGCCCAGCGGCCCGTCCTCAAAATACCCGTTTTCGTCCGGGCCCCTGTGGGCCAGGCGGCCGGCCATGGCCTCAAGCTCCTGGCGCTTGACCTGGCCCTGGCGCAGGATTATGCCGGCGATTCCGCACATGGTTCTCTTGATTCCTCTTATCGAAGAAGGCCTTGATAGAATTCCAGGTTGCCGCGCACCATGGCGGCAATCGAAAAGTCCCGATCGACAATTCGCTTTCCCGCCTGGCCCAACTGCCTGGCCAGTTGGGGATTCAGGAGAATCTCGGTTACCGGCCCAACCAATGCCACGCCCCCGCCCGGCTCGACCAGGTACCCATTCTCGCCGTGACGGACAATCTCGGGAATTCCGCCGGCCCTCGCCGCGACGATCGGTATCCCGGCAGCCGAGGCCTGAAGCAGGGAAACCCCCAGCCCCTCCATGAGCGCGGGATGAACCACCAGATCCAGGCAGGGCAGAATGCGCGGCAGATCATCACGGAATCCGGCAAAGTGAACCACCTGGTCCAACCCCAGGCGCCGGCAGTGCTCAGCCAGCTCCTCCCGAAGAGGACCCTTGCCGAAGAAGATGAAATGGGTTTCAGGGCACTTATCCAAAATGGCCGGGGCCGCCTCGAGCACAAAGCGGTGGCCCTTTCTGGCAATAAGCTGGGCAATCACTCCAACGGTGCGGCTGGCTGGAGGCAGGCCGAACTCCCTCTGCAACCACGCCCGTTCACAAGCCCCTTGGTAGGGCTGGGCATCCACCGCACTGTGAATACAGGTCAGCTTGCTTTCGGCAATGCCTTCAGATAGTAGAACCTGCCTGATTCCCTCCGAAATGGTGATGATGTGTTCGAAAAGCGGATATTTCACCCGGGCCACCAGCGGATTTTCCGGGTTATCCACCCGTCGAGTGACTATCGCCCGGACACCTGCGAGTCGGCTCGCCAAGCCACCCCAGATATCCGCACCGCGACGGCTGTGAACATGAACCAGATCGGGCCTGATTTCCTTCAGCAGGTGAAAAAGACGCCATCCGAATAATACATCCCCCTCCCCGCGCATAGGAATTTGGTGGATTCGGGCGTACTCCCCGGCCCGGGAACCGATCTCACTGCCGCTGGGACAGACCAGGGTATTTTCCACGCCATGATTCTTCAACCCCTTGAGCAGGTAGAAGACCTGCAGAGCACCTCCGTAAAGATGCATCCCGGTTTCAATGTGCAGGATCTTCATCTGCTGAATTCATCTCTCAATAGCAACTCGCGGGCGGTCTCCATCACAGAATCGACGGTAATGGCGGCCATGCAATCGAAACGCCCGTCACAGATCGGATTTCGCCGGCAGGGTGAGCAGGGTAGTTTCTGGTAAAGAACCCGGCATTTTGAACTCACGGTCTGCATATAAGGGCAGGTTGAACCAAAAAGAGCCACGGTTGGCCGCGTAAAAGCCACCCCCATGTGCGTCAGGCCGGTATCGACTCCAACCAGCAGGGCGCATTTCTGGATGATCGCAGCGCTCTGCGTAAGGGTGGCCCGACCGACAAAATCCACGATATTTCCTTCGGCCAGGTGAATAATTTCTTTTGCCGACTCGCGGTCCGACGGACCGCCCAAAATCACGACATCCAGATTCAGCTGGCGTTTCAGTTGCTCGGCCAGCGTCGCCCAGCGTTCGGTGAACCAGTGCTTCTGGGGTCTGGTGGTAAATGGGGCAATGACCGCAAAGCCATGGCTGACCGCAGCTTTCTGCAATTGCTCTTCAACCCAGACCAGCTCACTGGTACCAAGATGAAGCCGGGGAGCGAAATTCCCGGGCTCCATCCCCAGAACAGTCACGAGATGCCGGTACTCTGAACTCATTTGATCAGTAGAAGCCCCGCGGTCCACGATTCTGGTCATGAAAAACCGGCCGGGTTCCTTGGATTCGAATCCGACCCGCTGTCGGGCCCCGGAAAGCCAGGCGAGAAATCGACTGCGAAGAAGCCCTTGGACATCGAGACAAAGATCGAACCGGCGGCTTCGCATCTGGCGGGCGAGGGAATTTAACTCATGGAGCAGAGTCAGCCATTTCCATTTCCTGGCAAGCTGCTTCCAGCGGGACTTGGGCCAATAAATTACTTCATCAAGATCCGGATGGTTTTCCAGTAAACCGGCCAGAGCCGGTTCCACGAGCCACGCGATATGGGCATTCGGGTAGGCACGACGCAATACCGGAAGCATGGGAGAGGCCATGACGATATCGCCGATGGCGCTCGGACGTATGATCAGAATTCGTTCCATCGCTCAAAAGGCTGGATTGGCGACTGACATGGCAGCGAGAGGCGGGGGACAACCCTTGGCGGTCAAAAAGGTTCGGCTTCATCGATCAGCATCACCGGGATACCGTCGCGAACCGGATAGGCTAACCGGCAGCGATCACAGAGGATCGTGCGTTTCTCCGGATTGGATTGAATCTCGCCTTTGCATTTAGGGCAAGCGAGAATTTCGAGCAGTTCCTTGGATAAGGGCATATGGGTTCCTTCTTCGATCAGTTGACCAATAAGAGATTCCAAGGCACCCTTCTGAAAAAAATCGAGAGCCATCGGAACCTGATAGCATGGCACGGAAAAGCTTTCCGAACCCAGCTTAACTCCGTCTTTTTCCGTGGTCACCAGAAAATCAGCCTTCCGAACAGCATCCCGCAGCCTGCCGAGGACCGCCTCATTGTATGCGGCATGATCAGAAAGAGCAACTGTTTCGACCAGCGTCAGGCCGCTTTCGGCAAGGGCGTCGAAAAATCCTTGCGGATCAGCAATTCCGGCGAAAGCGACCCCCTTTTTGCCATTAAGCTGCTCAAGGCAGATTGCTTCCCCGCCCAATGATCGGGCCTGGTCGGCCAACCGGTGGCGGCTGTGAAAAACCGGGCGGGATAATTCCGGGGGCAGAGACTCTTCCCCCGCACTGCGGGTAAACACCACACAGTCGCAGCGCTTCAAAGCCTGGGGGAACTCTCGCAAAAGTCCGGCCGGCAGGACCTTACCATTACCCAGAGGTTTTCTGGCGTCGAGTAAAACGATGTCAAAGTCCCGTTGGACGGCCAGATGCTGAAACCCGTCATCGAGAATAATGATCTCCGCCCCGAACCGTTCAACCGCAACCTGGATCCCTTCGGCGCGGCGCACCGAGGTAAATACCATGGCACCGGGGTTTCTCTGCGCCAAAAGAAAGGGTTCGTCTCCACAGTCCTCAGCCGGCACAAGGGGGCCGCGTCCCTGGCTGACAACGTTGACCCCGACTTTTTTCCGGCCGCCATACCCCCGACTGACCACCGCCACTTTTTTCCCCTGGTCCAACAGGAATTTGACGAGATGGTCGGTCATCGGCGTTTTACCCGTGCCGCCGACACTGAGATTCCCCACCGAAATTACTGGAACCTTGGGACGATATGAGGAGAACACCTTTCGTTTGTAAAGCAGGGCGCGAAACCATAGAGCCGTCCCGTAGAGCCGCCCCAGAGGATCAAGGGTCAGCTCGATCAGTTTTTCGCATCGGCTGTCCGGCCCCTGATTGACGAGTCGCCGGTGATATTGGGCCAGGCTGCGCATGTCAGGATCCGAGAACCCGTCTGATTTCACCGAGGGTCTGCTCGGTGGCCCCGGCATTTTTTTCCAGAAGGCTGAAACCGGCCTCGCCCATGGCCAGACGCAGTTTCGGGCCTTCGAGCATCTCTGCAACGGCCCCCTCCAGTTCAGAGGAGTCCTGAATACGGCGCCCTCCTCCAATTTCCAGAAGGAGCCTGGAAATTTCCTTGAAGTTATGCATATAGGGGCCGAAGATGACCGGTTTTTTCACCAGGGAGCCTTCAAGGACATTATGCCCCCCCACAGGGACCAGGCTGCCGCCGACAAAAATCAGGTCAGATAGGACGTAAAATTTTATCAGTTCGCCGACAGAATCGACGATCAATACCTCGCCAGCCCTTAATGGCCCATCGGCGGTCTTCAATTGACTGCGAAAGCGTACCTCCAAGCCACGATTTCTGACCATGTCCGCCACGGCGGGACAGCGTTCTGGATGCCGCGGAGCCAGAACCAGGACAAGCTTGCGCTCCAGCCTGAGCAGTCGGCGGTAAGCCTCGGCCACGGCCTCTTCCTCCCCGGCGTGAGTGCTCCCGGCCACCCAGACGGGAACTTCGTCGGAAATACGAAATTGCTGCCTGAGTTCCTTGATCTGCCCATTACTCAAGGCGGGGGCCTTCATATCGAACTTAAGATTCCGGGTCACCTGTACCTTTTCCCGCGGGGCGCCCATGGCCACAATCCTTTCGGCATCCAGTTCCGTCTGCATGCACAGAGCTGAAAACCTTTTCAGAATCGGTTTGACCAGCGGGCGCGCCAATCGGTAACGCGGAAAGGAACGGTCTGAAATACGCCCGTTGACCAGCACCACGGGTATCCCGTTGGCTTCGGCGACCCGCACGAAATTAGGCCAGATTTCGGTTTCCACGATGGCGATGAGGGCCGGCTGCACACGTCTCAGCACCCTGCGCACCACCCAGGACAGATCGAAGGGGAAATACAGACAATGATCAACTTCCCTGATACCCGAGGCGATTTCGTGGCCGGTTTCGGTAACGTTTGACACTACCAGCGCAGCCTCCGGATAGGAGGCTTTAAGGGCTCGTACCAGTGGAATCGCCGCCCGGGTCTCCCCGACGGAAACCGCATGCACCCAGAAAATCCGTTTGTCCCGAAGCGGCTCCAGTTGGTCCGCGGCATAAAACCCGAGCCGCTGTCGAATACCCCGCCTCACCTTCCCCTGGCGCAACCCGCGGATCAGGTAGTAGGGGATCAAGACCAGAGCTGAGAGGAAAAGTATAAGATCATACAGCAGAAACACCGAATTCCTCCAGACGCTCCCTGGCCCTTTGTATATTCTCAGCCATCGCTACCTCCATCCGCGCCTGGAAACGATCAGAACCTTCACCCTGCTCATAGACCAGAGGGGCTCCGAACGAATAGACGCCTCGACCAAAAGGATAAGGAAGCAAAAAACGATCCCAGGAAGCGAACCGATGGCCCCGACTACAGACAAAGGCCATGGGTATAACGGGGCGGCCTGAAATTCTCGCTAGTTGCACGATCCCCTCTTTTACCTGGTGTCTTGGCCCCTTGGGTCCATCGGGAGTGATCACCAGGTCCACCGGCTGCCGGGCAAGCTCAAGCAGGGCCCGAAAAGCCTTGCGTCCACCTCGACTGGAGGAGCCGCGCACCGCATCCTGCCCAAAGTGCTTCATGGTTTTCGCGATCAGTTCGCCATCCTTGGAGGCACTGATGAGAATCTTGGCGCCCGGCCCGCGATACCCCTGGACCATGAGCAGCAGTTGGTCGTGCCAGAACGCCAAAATGACCGCGTCACCGTTATCCCAGAAGGTCTGGGGGTGCTCCTCTCCGATAAAATCGACGCGCATGGACCGCTTCAGCAAGCGGATGATTACCGCAGCCAACCAGGGTACCCAGTTCAGCAGAAGCCAGTCTCCCAATCGCTTAATCATCATTCAGGCCTGAAACTGCATATCATAAAGCCTTTTGTAAAGGCCGTCCTGCTCCAACAATTGAAAGTGAGTACCTATTTCCTGAATGGCCCCCTGGTCGAGAACCACGATCTTGTCGGCATGCATGATCGTGGACAGCCGGTGGGCAATCACAAAGGTGGTGCGATTTTTCATGAGGTTGGTCAGGGCATTCTGCACCATGGTTTCGCTTTCTGTATCCAGGGCACTGGTGGCTTCGTCCAAAATCAGAATCGGCGCGTCGCGCAGAATCGCCCGGGCGATGCAGATCCGCTGCCGCTGGCCTCCGGAAAGGCGTAAACCACGATCCCCGATCCGGGTGTCATATCCGCCCGGCAATTCTTCAATGAACTCATCGGCATAGGCCTGGCGGGCGGCGTCTCGCACCAACTGCTCGGTGGCATCGAATCTGCCATAGCGAATATTGTTGGCGATCGTGTCGTTGAACAGAAAAGTCTCCTGATCCACCAGGGAAATGTTTTTCCGCAGACTGTTCAAAGTAACCTCACGGATATCATGACCATCCACGATCACCGCACCGCGTTGTGGATCATAAAAGCGGTTGAGAAGGCTGGCGATGGTGGATTTGCCGGCGCCGCTCGGTCCGACCAGAGCCACCACCTCTCCGGGTATGACCCTGAGGTTGAAATCCCTCAACACCGGTTCATCCCCGTAACCGAAATCGACCTTCTCAAATGCAACTTCACCACGGGCTCGGCCCAGATCAACCGCGGCTGCGGCGTCCTTAATTTCCGGCTTTTCATCGAGGATCTCAAACACCCGTTCGGCTGCTCCCATCCCTTGTTGTATGGTGTTGTTGACCTTGATCAGACGCCGCACCGGAGTGTACATCATCAGAATCGCCACGATGATCGAGCTGAATTCGCCCTGGGTCATGGCCCCGGAAATTACCCGCTGGGTCCCGTACCATAGCACCGCGGCGATTCCGAAAGAGGCGATGATCTCGATCAACGGGGCGGAAAAAGCCTCGTATTTTATCAGCTTGCGCCGGAATCCGTAAAAGGCTCGGTTTTCGCCGATAAACTTCTGGCCTTCGGTATCTTCCGTGCCAAAGGCCTTGATCACCTTGATCCCGGAAATGGCCTGTTCCAGAGAAGCGGTCAGATTGCCCATGGCACCCTGGCCCCGGCGGGAATAGCTTTTGATTTTGCCGCCGATCGCGGAAGCAGGGCCAAACACGACCGGCATCACGATAAAAGCCAAACCGGCCAGCTTCCAGTCGGTATAGAAAGCTACGGCGGTCAGGCCGATCAGGGTGACCCCCTCCCGTAGAAGATCGACCAGGACCGAGCTCCCGGACCGCTCTATCTCCCCAACATCATTCAGGACTCTGGACATGAGATTGCCGGAGGTATTTCGGGAGAAATACCCCATGGACAACCCCATGGAATGATTGAAGACGTCATTGCGGAGATCTTGAATAACCAGCTGTCCTGCCGTACGGATGAAATAGACTTGGCAGAAACGTGATACCCCCTTGAGAACCGCCAGGCCGATGACAATGATCGGCACGTATTGAATATAGACCATGCCACCCGGAACCATAACCTTGTCCATCAGTGGTTGAACCAGCTTGGCGTAGGCGACCTCAGAGCTGGCAACCCCGAGGCTGGCCAGCATGGAAAAAGCGATCCGCCACTTATAAGCGCGTACATAGCCGAATAAACGACGGAAATTTTTTGCTGCAGAGGCTCGGCTCATTGTCTTCCCTTGCGGCGCGGAATCCCCCGGCTCATTTCACTGGCCATTTGGGCAACCCTTGACGAGCACCCCTTTTCGCCCATTTTTTCCTTTACCGTTGCAAGGCCTTGGCGAATGCTCTGCCGATACTCGGAATCGGAGAGAATCCGGAGGATTTCTGCCGAAAGGGTCGCCGGCGTGGCCTGGTCCTGAATAAACTCCCTGACCACTCCCCGGCCGGCCACAATGTTGGCCAGA
>NPID01005709.1_pt1 | contig 28878 bp, 25 predicted proteins | sample 8637491 | NCBI WGS metagenome assembly NPID01 (sample SAMN07420843, study PRJNA396082) | bioreactor metagenome | isolation source: sample BA6 brine-fed electro-methanogenic bioreactor BA | place: Japan: Kochi | collected 2016-06-14 | reverse complement strand
GTTCATCCACGGTAATACGCTTAAGGGCTACCGGATTCTCACGGGAACAGACGGTGTCTCCGATATGGACGTTTTCTATGCCCGCAAGGACGATAATATCGCCCCCCTCGGCCTCGGAAATATCAGCCAGGGCAAGACCGAGATAGGACTGCAGTTTTGTAACCCGGAGGGGTACCGGCTTGCCGTTTTCCCCGATGCAGGAGAGGGAATCGTTCGCCTTTACCTTGCCGCCGTAGACCTTTCCGACCGCAAGCCTCCCAAGATAATCATCGTAACCCAGATCGGATACCAGCATCCTGAAGGGACTGTCCAGTTCCACCCGCGGTGCCGGGACCTCTTCCACAATCGCGTCGAGAAGAATATCAAGGCCTTCATTCTCTCCGTCGTGTGTCCGCTTTACCACTCCGTCACGACCTATGGCGTACATGACCGGAAATTCGAGCTGCTCTTCCACCGCGTTAAGATCGATCAGAAGGTCATAGACTTCATCCAGAACCTCCAGGGGCCTGGCATCCTGACGGTCTATCTTGTTGATAACCACAATCAGCGCCAGTCCGGCCTCGAGAGCCTTGGAAAGAACAAATCGGGTCTGGGGAAGCGGACCTTCCGCGGCATCCACCAGAAGAATAGCTCCGTCAACCATTGAAAGGGCACGTTCCACCTCTCCGCCGAAGTCGGCGTGGCCGGGAGTGTCGATAATATTGATACGGCAGTTTTTCCAGTCAACCGCGCAGTTTTTGGCTGCAATGGTTATACCCCGCTCCCGTTCAAGATCCATGCTGTCCATAATACGTTCCGCGACATCCTGTCCCTCACGGAAGACGCCGCCGCGTTGAAAGAGACCGTCCACGAGGGTGGTCTTTCCATGGTCAACATGCGCGATTATGGCAATATTACGAATGCGTTCGTTTTGTTGTTTTCTTTGCATAGATGGACAATACACGAATGAGTGTTGCTGTACAAGGTATCCATGGTATCATTCCGGTATGGACGGAGAACGCGAATATGCCCTTCGCATCGTTATGGAAGCGAAACGGCTGAAGAAGACAATTGAAGAAAAACGGCAGTCCCGGGAAAAATGGGAAACAAGAGTTGAGCTTGCACGGAATTCAGGGCGGAAAGACCTGGAGCAGGCAGCCAGAAAGGAGGCAGCCTCCCTCGATTTTGAAATTCAGCAGCTCGAGGTTGAGGAAGCGACCCTTCAAAAAGAGGTTGAGGAAGCCAAAGCCNNGCTGGAAAAAGGCCAGGATAAGCGAAGGGCTCTCGGTAGATGCGGAAGCCCTCGCCCGCAGCCTGGAAGAGATCACCGGTCCCGCCGATCCGGATGGTGAAGAGCTGGATATGCTGAAAAAAGAGGCGGATGCCGAATCGGCACTGGAAAAGCTCAAGCGCGAAATGGGCCTGGACAAGCAGCAGTAAAAAAAGACCCCGGAGTTCCTGTGCGGAACCCGGGGTCCGGTCTGGCTTCTCAAGTCTCAGCTTCAGGGCAGGGAGTTCGCCATCGAATCTCCTATCATCTTTCCAAACTGCTTGAAGGCGGCACTCATGGCACTCTGGGCGTTATTGCCAAGGGCGGTCTTGAACTTGCTGCCCGAAGAATAGAGGATCTCGCCGGTGTCCAGGTCAGCCACCTTTATATCGCCGGATACCTTGACGGTAAAACGGCCGTCGCTTTCCCGGAAGTCGCTTATGCCGACGGTTCCGAAAATGAGCCTTCCGTATCGGTTCCCGAAGCTTGACGAGGCATTCCGGATAACCGCGGCATCGCTGGTCCCCTGGAGATTGGAGAAGGGGGTAACGGTACCGACATTAAAACCCTGACCGCTCAGTGATTCCAGAAGCCCCGAAGCACTGTCACTCCGCGCTATGGCGCTTCCGCTGTTATCCACATCCACAATCATTACCGCCGTGGGAATCTCTTTAGCCATGCTTTCCACCGTATAGGTAAAGTCGATCGACTTGGTCGCGATCAGCTGTTCAAAGGCTTCAAGCTGGGGATAAAGAGAGTCAGGGATATCTTCCAGACTCTCGAGGGAGTCCGAAAGGTCCACCTTCATGGAAAGGGTCTCCCGCCCGACAAAATTGGGAGGCGGAGGCAGAAAGGAGACCAGTCCGCCGGAACCGCTCTTCACGGACTGGGTCTGTATCATGGTCCGGTTATTGCGCCCCATGCTCTTATAGGTAATTCTGACCGGAACGTCGCTGAGGATTCCCGCCAGGGAAGTGACACGGGCCTGAAAGGGCTGGGCAAAAGGCTGATTCATTTTAACCGTCAGGTTGTCATTAACTTTTTCCAGGGTGATGGCGGAAACCGCTCTCCTGGCCTTGTTCATGTTCCTCTCGAACTTGATTGCCGCATTGTCGACATCGGAACTCGAAGCGGCCAGGGCAGCTTCAAGGTACTTTGCCGCAGCCTTAAACCAGGCTCCGCCGTCGGCAAGTGCATCCCCTTCCGCTTCGGGACCTGAAATGGCCTCCTGCTGTTCGGCAAACACCGCTTTTATCCTGGCCTGCTCTTTCAGGAGGGACTCTTTATTGTAGGCAGCAAGAATATAGACATTGGCAATATCCCCAGCTTTTTCGCTGTAGGTATCCCTTATCCGGAAATCGCCTATTTGTGCCTTGCTGCTCTCTTTTATAGTCTGCTCAAGGGTAGAAGTGAAGGAGTCCAGGGTGTCTCTCGCCTCCACCGTCGTCTCGGAAGAAACCTTCACTCCGAGGAACCGGGTTATTGAAGCCACAAGCTCGCTTGTAGCCGCCTGCCGCGCAGCTGCCATATCGCCGTCGGGGCTGGAACCCGCACCGATAAAGAAAACCTCGTCCGAAGTGTCCGCCGGTGGTGTTACAACCCAGTCGGGCCGTTCACCGCCCGATGCTCCCTGAGAAGAGGAAGCACATCCTCCAAAGAATATGGCAACCGATACTGCCATTACTGCTGCAATAATTACCGCTTTTTGTTTCATATTCACGTCCCTGTTTTCTGTCGTTCTCTATAATCCCGTATCAAAGGTAATCGAATTTCCCCGCTGAAACACCAGAAAGGCTCCTTCCATCCCGGAAACACCCTCGGTTACGTCGTACACCAGATCTTCGAGATCGGTAATCCTTCCGATCATCCGTACCTCGTAACGGCTTTCCTCGGGTGAAAAACTGAGTTTCCTTATGCTCTTTGCCTTGCGCTCCATCCGTTTTTCAAAGTCCCTCATCATTCTGGAGTCGGGAGTGTTCTGTATGATAAGCGTATATTTCAGGCCCTGACTGAGCTCCTGCTGAGTGTATGCCCTGGCCTGTTCTATCGCCCTTCCGATCGCATTGAAGGTAGCCGAGGCTACTGCGTTATTAAGAGCATCCTTTTCACTTACCGTACTCATCGCCGGAGGAACGGTCTGATAAAAAGCAGTTCCCCGTCCTGCACCGGTGGAAGCGTCGAAATTCTTGAGATTTACCGTGGCGCTGCCGTAGTAGCGTCCGTTCCTCGTTTCGGAGTTTGCATCAACTGCAACTTCAATATAGATGTCCGCGTTCAGCTTATTGGCTATCCACTGAATTATGGATATGGACTGACCGGTTTCTTCCTCATAGACCATCTCCTGGTCCTTTTTTATACGTTCAATCTGGTCGAGATCGACGTAGTTCATACCGTTCTGGGAAAGATATTTATTTGCCATGCCCACTGCCGTTGTGGCCAGAAACTGATCGGTGACATTCTTTTCGTCGTAGTAGACCATGTAGCTGAGATTGCTCACAATCCCCTGGATAATGGCGGCTTCCTGCGGATCAACTTCCGCGGGAGCAGGTGCCGGCGCAGCCGATTCGGGTTCGGCCTTTGCGACTGCCGCTCCGCCATCACCGGCAGGAGCTGCATCGGGTTCCTCACCCGCTATTGCCGGACGGCTCTGGTCCGCCAGGGCAACTTCTCCTCCCTGGGGAAGAACCTGTCCGCCGTAGATCTCCGCGCCCCGGAGAATATTGTTTATCGCTTCGAGGTTTATCCGCACCCCGATGGTGGCCGAATAAGAACCCTCGGCCCCTCCGCGGTCGATAATCTCCATGCTTTCGTTATAGACATAGGCGTTTATATTGCCCTTGCCGAAAAGAGCGGATTCCACCTCGTCTTTTTTTACAGTCGCCGCGGCAATTCCAAGAAGATCCTGAGCCGCCTTTCGGACCGCTGCGGTCTTCGCCTGGTTAAGGGCGTCGGACTGACTGGTACCGCTGCCGCTTCCGTAATAGACTGGAGAAGCTACCGGCTTTGCCGACGGAGCCTTCGCCCCGCCCCCCGCAGCGGCTCCGCCCCCGGCTCCTCCCGAAGTAGCACAGCCGGCAAGCAGAAATATTCCAATAATTGCGAGAACAATTCCCGCCTTTACAAAACAACTTTTACCGTTTTTCATCAATAAAACTCCCTGTTACAGTTTGAAGGTTATTCCGCCGCCCAGAAAGGGACCGGAATAGGCGTTGGGATTGGTAGTTCCAAGCGCGTTCAGAACACCATCACCAATCAGGCCCGCGTAGAAAGTATATCCCCCCTGGAAGGTAATTTTCATGTCCCGGTTAAAAAGAAAACTTGCAGCCATCTGGGCGGTGCCGCCGACACTGCCGATTACATCCGAATCTTCAAGATCATCGGCGGTTATCGGAACAAGCGCTCCGACACCGACTACCACGGACGGGTTAAGGCTCAGCCTTCCGAACATCCAGTTCGCCTCCACTCCCAAGTAAGAGTTGACGGGAAACCAGATGATAAATGAGTCGCCAAGGGGAATTTCCACCCCTCCCACGGGACGCACCCCGAAAAATCCGCGGGTCGCTACCGCGCGAAGCCCGAGAACAACCCGGCTTTTCTCTTCCGCGGTGGTGTCGGGATCATCCTCAACGGGAACGTACTGCATGTAGACGATTGCATCCACTCCCAGACGGGGAACCTCCTGGAGCTGGGCACCGATGTTCGGTCTGCCTTTGCTGTAAAGCACCTGTCCCGCGGAAATCTCGATATCCACGTTCTTTATCACCATAAGGCCCGTTTCTTCGGACATCTGCCTGCCCGAGGGGAGGACCCTGGTATCCACGATGGCGTACTCGTCACCCACTTTAACACCCATGTTGCTTCCGAACTCGATTATATAGTCACGACCCACAACATCGATAATCCCGGTTTTCAGCTGGAAGGCAGGGATGCTGCGGATTTTAAACTGCAGCTGCATGGGGATGGCGTCTACGGCTCCTTTCACCGCTTCCCGCTCGCTGTCGCCCGTTCCGGAGGTGTCTATCTGAAAACTGGCCATGGCGGTTCCGTCCTGAACATCCACAAAGGTAAAGGTGGTCTGGATATCCGCCTCGTATTCGCCGTCTTCATAGCGCACATCGTAAAAGCTCATCACCGGAATAACGACGATGAAGGAACCAACCAGTTTATTGAAATCCGCTTCGGTAAAAGTGGCTTCCCCCAGCCGGACCTCCTCGGGGATTTCAATATTCTCTTCCTTGTATTTCTTAATCTCGTCAATAAAGGTCTGGATGTCGTTTCCTTCCAGACGGTATGTCATTCCATAAATATTAAATCGTCCAAGATCGATAAAAACGCTTTGCAGAGACTGATCGACCAGTCCCAGAGCGCCGGAGGGAATTGACCAGTCTGCATAGCTCAGACTGAATACCGCAATATCTTTTTTTTCGGAAATTTCCTGTGCAGAAACAGTTGTTGCCACCAGGATGATGGTAAGAGCAATGGCCAGCAGCCGTCTGAATTTCATAGAGTCCTCCTCAAGGTTTTACATAACAATCATATAAGGTGGGAGATGAAAATTCAACGAAAAAGAGGAGAAAGAGTGTCAGTTATCAATCAGGATGCCGAACTCGTCAAGGAAGAGAAGATCGGCACCCCCGATAACAACTTTTTCCGCGTCCCTGAAGATCGGATAAGCTGAACCGTCATCGACTTTTTCTTCAAAAACCACGTTCCCTTCATACTCAAAAAGCACAGAAATGCTGTATGCGTTCTCAGAGACACCCTCCCTCCGCAGGATCCAGGATCCTTTCCCGACGAAGGAAACCGCTCCGGTACTCTCTTCCTCTTCGGGCGAAAAGGTGCGGTACAGGGTGTCCGGATACTCCGAATCCCCGTCCTCCGGCCGGCGGGTCAGAAGCCGGAGAGAAGGAGGAACGCCGGAAGGTGTGCCGGTAAAGACGAAGGCAAGGCTTGTTCCGTTCCGGTCCAGAATACGAAAGAGGATGGACTCTGCACCCGGTTCAAGGGAATCGGCGAAGTAATTGATACGCACATTATCCACAGGCTGCCCCGAAAGGGGAATCTCCAGGCTGTCACCGCCGGAAAAACGGTATCCGAATACCCCGTCGTGTACAAAAGGACGGGGAGAACCGTTTACAGCCGCCGGATCTTCCTCTCCGGCAACTGCCGAATTTTCCAGGGTACCGTGGAAGTGAAAAAGAGCCCGGTACGCATCATCCGGCTTAAGAGCACCCGGCACCGGTCCCGGCTCAGGATCCACGTACAGATCAACGGAACGTGAGACGGGCGAAGTAAAGGGATAATCGCCTCCGAAATGCTCCGGGGGCGGTTCGGGGAAAAGTTCTACCGTAACCGGATAGACTCCGGCTTTATCGGGAGCAGTCCAGAGAGCGCCGTCCATAAAGTCGGAGACCATTCCCCGTGCGAAAATATCCTTCCCGCTGCTCCACCGGAAGTAAGCGTCCTCCAGAGCCGAAGCCGAAGCAAAGAGCAGCCCCGCAGCCCCCGGAGCAATCGATCCCGCAGGAAAGACCTTCAGGGAATCTATGACGTATGCATCTTCTTCGTAGAAAAAATCGACATCCCTCGATTCCAGAAGTTTACCCGCTTCGTCAAAAAGCTCGAAATGGATCCGGTGATACCCTCTGCTGCCTGCCGTGGGGACGATTGCCGGGATGGCACCGCCGGTCAGCTCGTCGATGGAAAGGGGCTGGCCTGTCTGCCTGTTATTCTTATCGTACATGGTAACTATCAGTTTGACGGGAAGAGGCCTGGATTCTTCGGTTTCCTTCAGATCGACGCTAATCTGTTTTTCCACGGGCACTATGGCCCCGGAATCTATGGAAACCTGCAGATAAGAACGGTCGGTATCCTCATCTCCGAAGGGAAAAAGGAGATTCATATCGCCGCAGCCGGAAAAAAACAGAGTCCCTGCGAGAAAAGCTGCTGTGATAATGATTCTGCGCAATGATTCTCCCCTCCAGTCCAAATATAGCACAAAGGAGAGAAACGACAAGCCAAAAAATGCCTGTTTTTGCAGAAACACAAAAACAGGCATAATAGTAAAAAAGGTTATAATGTCTAACTAAAAACGGCTTCCATCCATCATGCTGCCCGGTGCGCTGCTCCCCGGCATTCCGCTTCCACCGGTGGAGAAGGGATTGTCAAGCAGACCCGAGGCACCGCCTCCCGTGGCGGCGTCAATTTCGTCAAAAAGCTTGAAAAGATATCGGACATCGGCAAGTTTCAGTTTTACCGAATCCAGATCCCGTCCGAAACTGCTGAAAAACGTTCCGGAATTCAGGCTGCCGGTAATGGTAGTACGGCCGATTCCCTGCTCATGATATTGGGACAGAACCTCCAGACGGTAGAGAACCTGCTCAAACATGGGCAGAACGCTGCGCATTCTGATTACCCCGGGACTTACCTTCGATTTTACCTGAAACAGCGTTCCGCTGGAGCTCCCGGGATTTTTTCCGTAGCGCTCAAAAAGCGCCCTGTTTTCACTCATCTGGCGGTAGGCCGCTTCGAATTTTGGAAGAAAGTTCTGATACTGACGTGCATAACCCCGGATAAAGGTGTCGGCACCGCTCTTGAACACATCCATTCTACTGGAAATCCAGTAATCCCTGAAAAGCCCAAGCTCATCAGCTTCCACTGCAAAAGCGGTCAGGGGAGATTCGGGAACATTCTGCACTACCTGACCGGGCTGGGCAAAGGCGGTTCGCCCCTGGGGATCCGAGCACTCCACAGATCCTTCGTTGCAGAGAATAAGCACACCGCCTTCGGGACTCGTTTCCACATCAAAATTGGTTCCCCGGACACCCATGACCGCGCTTTCGGTGCGGACGTTGAAGGTTTCCCTTCCCGAGAGCTTCTGGACACGGAACGAGAGGCTTCCCTTCATCATGGTGAAACTGCTCTGCTGTTTGCCCTTGACCGATTCTTCGGTAAGATAGAAAGCAGTATCCGGCCGCACGTTGATAACGGCAGAGGTGCCCCCGGCGGTGGAAACATCTATCTCCACCACTCCGTCGCCCCCGGTCTCCACCGTGTCGTAGGGTTCGAGATAAAAGCCGATATCGACATCCCGCCAGTCAAGCTGTTTGCCGTTGCGGTATACATCGACCTCACCTTCAAGGTATATAATCTCTCCGCTGAGATCCGCAGCAAAAAGCGAACCACCCAGCAGAATTCCCATCAGAAAGAGACCCAGAACTCGTTTCATAAAGAATACCTCCACATATGTGCGACAAACCCAAGGGTAGCACACGGATTGCCCGTAATCAATTTTCCGCCCACAGACGCACAAGATGAATAAGCGTCTCCGCCGCTTCGGTCATTGTCTCAAGCCCGGCCCATTCGAACCTGCTGTGGTAATTATGCCCCCCCGTAAAGATATTGGGAGTGGGAATACCCATCTCGCTCAGACGGGAACCATCGGTCCCTCCGCGGATAAGCTGCCGTTTCGGCTCCACCCCCGCGCAGCGTATTGCCTCTTCAAGAAGTTCCATTATCTTCGGATCGGCGGAAATGTGATCGCGCATATTTGCATACTGCTTCTTCACCTCCACCTCCACCTTTCCGCCCGGGAAAGCAGCCTCCACCGCCGCAGCATAGGCCTGAAGCGCCGCGGATCTTCGCGCCATCTCTTCCTGCTCAAAATCGCGGAGATAGACCTCGAGAACCGCCTTGTCCAGATCTCCGCTTATTTCAAGGGGAGCGTAGTAGCCGTAACGGCCGTCGGTTGCCTCGGGGCTTTCATTTCCGGGAAGCATGGTGATGAAGGAAGCCGCCATTTTTACGGCATTCACAAGAGATCCGCGTGCTGCACCCAGGTGAATAACCTTCCCCGTAAAGGTGACGCGCGCCCGGGCGGCATTAAAACACTCATTCTCAATGACTCCCCGCTCGCCGCCGTCCACGGTATAACAGCATGCGGCCCGGAGCCGCTTCGGATCAAACTTGTCCAGCCCTTTTCCCGTCTCTTCGTCGGGAGTAAAAATTATCTCAAGATCGTTCCGGGGAATATCATCATGATCCAGGAGCCAGGAAAGCGCCGTCATTATCTCGGCGATCCCCGCCTTGTCATCCGCTCCCAGAAGGGTCGTTCCGTCGGAAGTTATAACCGTTCCGCCGCGGTACTTGAGAAGTTCGGGATATTCTTCCGGATCGATCCGGTAACCCTCTTTCAGCTTGATAAGCCCGCCATCGTAGTTTTCGTGAACCTGCGGTTTTACATTGACCCCGCTCATATCCGGCGAGGTGTCCACATGTGCCATAAGCCCGATGACCCTGCCGTTTCCGCCGGAACGGTTTCCCGGCACGCGGGCCAGAAGATAGCCGTATTCATCAAGCGCGAGATCCCTTACTCCGAGCTCTTTGAGCTCTTTCTCAAGAAGCCTCAGAAGGTCCCACTGGCCGGGAGTGGACGGTTTTGTATCCGCATGCTGATCGCTCATGGTGGTAATCTTCGCATATCGGAGAAAGCGCTCGAGGACGCCCTCCCGCAGGTTCTGCTTCATCTCTTCTTCCGGTTCTTTAGATTCCTTTGTTTCATTCATATCTTTACTATACCGCCCCGATTCATCAGAAGCAATCCGCTTTTTTCAAGCTGGAGTTGCTCATAAGCGTTCTCTTTAGTATCTTTATCGATATGAGCATACCACAATATCCGGATTTCGCGGCAATAGATATATCCATGAAGCAGGAACTGCATCCCTCGCTTTCCCTTTTGAAGGACGGAATTTCAGAGTTTACCTTCTGCGGTCTTTTTCTCTTCAGAAAACAGTACGGCTACCGGCTCTCGCGCCTGCCTGACGACCACATTGTCATAAGCGGCAGCAGCGACAAGGGACGTTTCTTCATGCTTCCCTGCGGCATACCGGAGGAAGAGCACATTCTCATGGAACTTTTCGAACAGCACGACTACCTGAAAAATCTGCCCGAGCAGCACGCGGAGAAGGGTCGCATCATGCTGGAGCAGAAGGGTTACTGCGTCTGCGAAGACCGTGAGAACTTTGACTACCTCTATCTGCGCAAGAATCTGGCGAGCCTCGCAGGCCGGAAATATCATAAAAAGCGCAACCTGGTTAACGCCTTTATAAACAGTTACTCCTACGAAGAAAAGTGGATTGATTCCGTCAACCGGGGGGATGCCATGAAGGTGCTTCAGTCATGGCGGGACGAGCGTGAGGAGCCCGATGACTATGAGGCTGCAAAAGAAGCCCTGGAGATGATGGATGAACTGGGTCTGTCCGGCTGCCTTACCTATGTAGACGGCGTACCGGCCGCTTACTCCCTCGGAGAGGCGCTGGCAAAGGGAAGAGCCTTCGCGGTGCACTTCGAAAAAGCGATTGGAGAGTACAAGGGGATTTACCAGTTTATCAATCAGTCCTTCGCATCCATGCTGCCCCGTCACTACCACTACATAAACCGGGAACAGGATCTGGGTGATCCGGGACTGCGTCAGGCGAAGATGAGCTACCGGCCCGACGAATTTGTAAAAAAATTCAAGGTGCATCCCGAAAAAAACATGATGTGCTCTCCTTCCGAATAGCTACAAATATGTAGCTATTCGGCCTTCTTCCTACATTTTTGTATTTATATATGCTGTCTCCGCATGCCGGGCCCTTGCATACACTCAATTAAGTGCTTTCCGGTAAAGGCTTTGTATGCAGACGTGCAAATTGGCATGCTCCTTGCAATGTATTGCTTATATGACAGCTAATTCTTCGGAGGAACACATGGCTAACGGACATATCGATTTTTCAAAAACTCCCCTGACCGAATTGTACGGAACGAATCAGTTCAACGAGAACGTAATGCGCCAGCGGCTGCCCAAACCGGTTTTCAAAGAGCTTCAGGCGGTACAGCGGGGAGAAAAATCCCTTACCATCGACACTGCGGAGGTTGTGGCCAGCGCGATGCGGGACTGGGCAATAGAGAAGGGAGCGACTCACTATACTCACTGGTTCCAGCCGATGACGGGGCTTACCGCGGAGAAGCATGACTCTTTTATCAGTCCGACTCCGGATGGCAAGGTTATTATGGAGTTCTCCGGGAAGGAGCTGATAATGGGAGAGCCCGACGCATCAAGCTTTCCCAGCGGAGGACTGCGGGCCACCTTTGAAGCGCGGGGTTATACTGCCTGGGATACCACGAGTCCTGCTTTTCTGAAAGAGGATATGACCGGCGTTACCCTTTTCATACCGACGGCATTTGTCAGCTACCGGGGAGAGGCACTGGATAAAAAGGTACCCCTCCTCCGCTCTATGGAAGCCGTGGGAAAGCAGGCACTGAGAATACTCAGAGCCATGGGCAACGTCTCCAGCAAACGGGTATTCTCCACCGTCGGGCCCGAACAGGAATACTTCCTGGTGGATAAATCACTCTATGACAAAAGACCAGACCTTATTCTTGCGGGGCGTACCCTCTTCGGCTCCATGCCGGCAAAGGGACAGGAACTTGACGATCACTATTTCGGTTCCATAAAGGAACGTGTTTCGGATTTTATGCGGGAACTCAATTACGAGCTGTGGAAACTCGGCATAGCGGCCAAGACCCAGCACAACGAGGTTGCCCCCAACCAGTTCGAACTTGCCACCATCTTTGAAAGCGCCAATGTCGCCACGGACAGCAACCAGCTGGTTATGGAAACCATGAAAAAGGTTGCGGCACGGCACAGCCTGGTTGTTCTTCTTCACGAAAAACCCTTTGCCGGAGTAAACGGATCGGGAAAGCACAACAACTGGTCGATTGCAACCGATGACGGAATAAACCTTCTGGAACCGGGAGAGAGCCCCCACGACAATGCCCAGTTTCTTCTTTTTCTGACCGCGGTAATTTCCGCGGTGGACAGGTACGCTTCTCTCCTGCGGGTTTCCGCCGCAAATACCGGAAACGATCACCGCCTGGGAGCCAACGAAGCCCCTCCCGCAATTATTTCCATCTTTCTGGGTGATCAGCTTACGGAGATTCTCGAGGCCATTAACGGAGGATCCGAGGTCAAAACCAGAAAAGGAGAGCTTGTGGTTATCGGCCGGACCAGCCTTCCCGATTTTCCCCGGGATATGACCGACCGTAACCGGACAAGCCCCTTTGCCTTTACGGGAAACAAGTTCGAGTTCCGCATGGTTCCGTCCAGCGCATCCATAGCCGAAGCAAACACCTTTCTGAACGCGGCGGTAGCGGATGTACTCTCCGGCTTTGCGGAGGAACTGGAAAAGTCGAAGGATGTAAACGCAACCATCGCCAAGCTGGTAAAAGAGAACTACAAGGCTCACAAACGGGTCATCTTCAACGGAAACGGCTACGCCGGCGACTGGCTCAGCGAAGCGGAAAAACGAGGGCTGCCCAACATTGCCACGACGGTGGAAGCAATCGAACATCTGATAGACGAAGAAAACATTGAGGTGCTCGGCCGTCACGGTATTCTCACAAGAGAAGAAGTATTGAGCCGCCACGAAATTTATCTGGAAACCTACAGCAAGCAGATACACATAGAAGCGGAGGTTATGCTCCGCATGGCACGACAGTCCATATACCCCGCGGCCAACCGCTGCATATCGGAACTTGCCGAAACCATAAGCCGCGCCGCCCACGTGGATGCCTCCCTGCCGATGGACAGGCAGAAGTCCATCCTGAGAACGGAGATTGAGACCGCCGAAAAACTCGCGGCCGCCTGTGATGAACTGGAAACGAGGCTGAGAAAAGCCCAGACAACGGCTGAGCCGGACAGGCAGGCGAGGCTCTACCGTTTTGAGGTATTCGAAGCGATGGCCCCCCTGCGGGAGTCGGGAGACCTGCTGGAACTGCTGCTCCCGAAGGAGTGCTGGCCCTTTCCAGGCTATGAGGAACTGCTCTTCGTGCTCTGAAAACGGAACGGGAATGTTAAAAGGCTGCCGGGAAAATACTTCCGGCAGCCTTTTTTTGCATCAGAATTACATGGGGTTCAGCACACCTCTGTAAAAATCTCTCCGAGAGTGGCAATTGCGGACCGTATCTGGTCGCTGCTGCTGTTGGTAAAATTGAGGCGCATGGTGCCGCTGCCCTCACCATCCACGGTGTAGAAGAAACGGCCGGGAACGTAGGCAACCTTCCGCTGGATCGCCTTATCGTAGACCGAAAGGCTGTCAAAACCCTCAGGTCCTTCGGCCCAGACAAACATGCCGCCCTCCGGACGGGTGTAGCTGAAGCTGGAGGGAAAGTGCTCTTTCATCGCTTCAAGCATCGCTTCCTGCTTCGGGCGGTACAGTTCGATAATTCTCGGCAGCTGCTGTGCCATGTGTCCCTGACCGAGATAAAGGGCGGCGAGGGCCTGGTTGAAGGTACTGGTATGAAGGTCAACGCTCTGCTTCGCCTTTACCAGCCAGCGAAAGAGCTCTTCCGGAGCCGTAACAAAGCCGAGCCGCAGCCCCGGCGCGAATGTTTTGGAAAAAGTCCCCGCGTAAAGCACATTATCCGGTGCCATCGATGCGATGGTCGGCTGGGGCTCGCCCCTGAACCGTATTGCCCCGTAGGGATCGTCCTCGATTATCAGAAGATTATTTCTTATGGCTATTTCGGCTATCTGCTCCCGCCGCTTCCTGCCTATTGTTTTTCCCGTGGGGTTCTGAAATGTCGGAACCAGATAGATAAACTTCGGCTGCTCACGCAGGGCCACCTCTTCAAGCGATTCGGGAATAACACCCTCCTCATCGGTAGCTATCTCAACGTAGGCGGGTTCGTAGGGGTTGAATGCCTGAAGGGCTNNATAGGTAGGCGCCTCCACCGCAATTTTGTCCCCGGGTGAAACAAAAATCTTGCCGATTATATCGAGAACCTGCTGGCTCCCGCTGGTAACAAGAATGCGGTCGGGACCGCAGGCAATTCCAAGACCCGCAAGATAATCGGAGAGAGCCTCGCGAAGCGGGGGAAAGCCCTCGGAAGCGGCATACTGGAGGGCGCTCACACCCCAGGTCGTCAGGACCTCGTCGCTCAGTTTCCGGATAAGTTCAACCGGAAAGGCATCGGGAGACGGAAGCCCCCCCGCCAGCGATATCATCCCGGGCTGACCTACTACCTTCAGGATCTCGCGGATAATACTGGATTCCATCCGTTTCGTACGTGCCGAATAATTAAACTGTCCCACCGTTTCCTCCATGGATACTTATTTTTTTTCTACCTGACCGAACATTCCCATCAGCAGATCGGCTCCCATCATATCCGGGCTCTTCATGCTTTCAATCGACTGAACAAACTCTTTCAGATCCAGAAGCACCTCGAGCATGAGAAGCCGCACAAAGGGCTCATCATCTTCGCTCGTGGAAAGCTCGATAAGCACTCCCTCCTGCTTCACGGTAATCTGCACTTCATCCTTGCGAAGATTATAGAGACTCCTGCCGCGGTCCACCTGCTGGACAAAAAAGCCTTCGTTCCGGAAACCGTCAAGAACCTCACTTACCACAAAATTGCTCATCCTCCGGCTTGGAAACTCCAGCTCAATGGTACTGGACTTCCCGAGACCCGTATCCAGGGATTTCCGGTATCCGCTGCCTCCCCTGAAACTGGCTATAAGAATAGGAGGCGCCGCGACTCCCGCCGCAAGAAGAGTCATAATGGCGACTCCGAACATCTCGGGACCGATGGCACCGGAAGCGAGTCCGATACCGGCGACTATAAGAGTAACCTCTCCCCGGGGAAGCATCCCCGCACCAATCCGGAAGGCTCCCCGCAGGTTGAATCCCACCGCCAGGGCGGGAATACCGCATCCGATCAGCTTTCCGGCAAAAGCCACAAGAACATAGACCGCTCCGAAACCCAGCACAGCAGGAAGAGCCGAAAAATCGACCATCATACCCATAATGGCGAAGAAAATCGGAACCATGAAATCATATATACCGTGCAGTTTTTCCTGAATTTCAAAGGCGATATCGGTCTGACTAAGACTCAGGCCGACAACATAGGCACCAATGATCATAGCCAGACCCGCCATTTCGGACAAACCCGAAAGAAACAGGGCAATACCGAAGCTTACGGCGGCTACCATCTCCATTGACTCCAGCCGTTTCAGCCGCCGGCTCAGGGCCGGCGCAAAGATAATCCCAAGCACCGTGCTGATGATCCAGAAACCGAAAGCCTTGGCCGCAATGACACCGATATGCCCCCAGGCAACATGCCCGCCCGAGCCGGCAACCTTTGCCACACCGACCACCACAGCGAGCAAGATAATCCCGATAACATCATCGAGCACCGCCGCCGCCAGAATTGTAACCCCTTCCGGGCTGGACATCTTCCGCTTTTCACTCAGAATACGCGCCGTTATGCCTACGCTCGTCGCGGTGGAAAGGGTACCAAGAAAGAGCGCCGTGGGGTGCATGAACGAAGGAACACCGGGAAGGAGCAGAACTGCCGTCATATCTCCCATGATAAAGGAGACCACAACCCCGCCGAGTCCGACCATGCTGCCCTTTACCGAAAAACGGAGAAAGGTAGGAAGATCGGTCTCAAGCCCGGCAAAGAAGAGGAGGATAATGGAAGCAAGCACGGCAAAGCCGTAGAGCTCGGGACTGACGGGAAGGGTTCCGGCGGGAAGCGGAAAAAGAGGCCCGTCCAGCAGCGGCAGATGCAGCCGGCCGAATGCATAGGGGCCGATAATCATTCCGGCGACAAGCTCCCCGAGCACCTTGGGCATACGCAAATACTTGCTGAAGATAGAGCCGAGAAAACGGGCAAGAATTACCACCAGCGCAAGCTGGAGAATCAGCAGGGTCATCAGATGGGTCATGTATGGTCCTGATTCCGATACCGATTCGGAGGCAAACAGCTCTCCGGGAAGAAGGATCATGCTCACAGCAACAAGAAAAATAAATACCCGACGAAGCTTTAAAAGCGGCATATACACGGACCCTTAAAGCTGTGCCAGCAGTTCAGCCGGACTCTTCGAGGCAAGGATTGCACTGCGGCTCTCTTCGCTCTTGAGAATTTTGCTTATCTCCGCAAGAAACTGGACATGAGGCCCGGTTCTGTTGACCGGACTTATGGTCATGATAAAAATCCTGCTGGGAATTCCGTCGAGGGCCTCAAAATCGACCCCTTCCGGTTTGAGCCCCACACAGGCAACCAGTTCATCCACCGTATCGCTCTTGCCGTGGGGAATGGCGACGCCGAACTGAATGCCCGTGGACATCTTCGCTTCCCGCTCCAGAACCGAGTCGAGGGCGGCCTGGCGGTCCCGGATCTTCCCGCTCTTCATGGCGAGATCGATCATCGCCTCTATTATTTCCCGTTTGCTCTCACCCGGAAGATTCAGGCTTATGAGATCTGTTTTAAGCTGTTTTTTCACATTCATAACAGAAGCACCATATAACTGGCGCCCGGAGCTGTCAAGCGCGGTAGACGGGGAGTCTGATCATGACGGAGGTACCGCCGCCCGGCCGCGGATAAATATCGACGCTGCCTCCCATTCGTTCCATAAGATGCCGGGAGAAAGAGAGGCCAAGCCCCTTGTGGTTCCACTTTTCCGAATAGAAGGGTTCAAAGAGCCGTTCGGTATCTATATCGGGCAGCCCCTGTCCCCGGTCATGAACCAGAATGCTTATCGTCTCCCCGGTATTGTCCCCCGGTACCGCAATAAGCTCTACGGGAAGCTCCGGGTTTCCCGCCTGAACCTGCGCCTCTGCGGCATTGCGAAGCACCTGGCTCAGCACCACCTGCAGAGCAAGCTTGTCACGACTCTTCAGGGAAGGATCGATGGAGGAAAGATCGACCCGGTATGTTCCGGGGGTCCCGTCAAAAACAATCTGCAGGGCGGTTCCGATCTCATCGCCAACCGTAACATCTTCTCCCTCTCCGTCACCCATTCCGAAGGCAATAAGCTCCCGGGTCATTATCGATGCCTGACGGATGCTCTTTTTCGCTTGCGCCAGATAGTTGCTGCGCTCCAGCTCCGATTCGGCAATAAGCCCCAGCTCAATGATTCCGGAGAGGGAGGCCAGGGAATTGTTGAATTCGTGGGCAAAGGAGGCGGCCATCATCGCAAGAAGATCAAGCTCCCGCTTTTTCCTCACCTCCGCAGCAAGGCGGTTCCAGGCGGTCATATCCCGGAAAATGTGGACCTCCCCCAGAAACTTTCCCCGGCCCGAATAGATCCGGTCAACATGCCTTACAACCGGCCGTACCGACTCTCCTGTCCGCAGCATTTTCTGGTTCTTCAGAGGAGCCCCCTCTTCCGACAGACTGACCACATCATCTATCCTTTTACGCTGGTAAGCGCCCCGGGCAGTCAGCTCCCCCGCCGGGTTCGCATAGCGGATAAGACGGTCAGGGCCCAGAATAAAGAGCGGATCCGGATGATGAAAGAGCACTCCCAGCTGGAGCCGTTCGAAACCGAAAAGCATTCGGAGGGTCAGGAATATTCCGGCCACCACGGCCACGGCCATTACCAGGAGCAGGGCAAAAATCCGCCTGAATGCTTCCAGCTCCCCGGTATGCTGCCGGGAAATCTCCTCCGCGAGCGCCGCCAGACTTTCCCCGAAGGGGGCATAGCGACGGACGGTCCTTCGGCGCAGAACATCGATCTCCGCTCCTGCTCCATCCCCGTCCCGGGCAGCCAGCATACGAAATTGGGGAAAAAGATCGCGTTCCAGAGCGTTCCAGAGCCGACCGGGTTTTTCGAGCAGCTCACCGCCCCGGGGTGAGAGCCTGAGAAGCATCCGGACTTCATTATCATTGAGGGTCTGATTGAGCGAGTGGGCAAGCCGCATGGTGCTTTCCTGCAGCTCATCATACACGAGGGAGGGATCTTCGGCGGAAAGGAAGGTAAAGGAGAGAAGCTGTACCTCGGACCAGGAACGGAAAAGCGCAACCGGCCGCTCCCGCGCGGGAACAAGCTTCTGCTGCCAGAACTGAAGCAGGGGGTACATGGTAATCAGGATGGCGACGAAAAGAACGAGAAGAAGAACTGACAGCCGACGCGCATCCCGGGTATTCATCGGATCTTCATCATCGCCAGCGGATACCGAGAACTACCGGCTCTGCAAGAGTCACCAGATCCAGCAGCGGAAGAGCGGCCTTCGCGGTGCTTCCCGAAAATGAATCGAAACCCTCGACTCCGGTTATGGTGCCGTCTACCGTCACCTCGATATCGATGGTGCGCGACCGGATCATCTTCTCCAGGGCTTCGACGGAGGCGTATTCCTCCAGAAGGAAGGAGATAAGGTCCACGTATTCATCCCTGCCGTAGGGAGGATCCTGGGGCCCGAAGGTCTCGACACCCTGCTCCTGGCTCATGGGAACGAAGGATCGGACCGCCGGCCAGGTATCCCCGCTAAGGGTAAACTCCGCCTCCTTCGTCCCGTCCGACAGCCTCCTGAAGCGGTAAGGGGAAGGCTCCTTTCCGGAGAACACCTCTCCCGCATCGGAAAAGGTAAAATCAAGGTTCAGACGGCGCCGGTCAGTAATCGCCGCCTCCGTAAGGACAACCCCGGGAAGCTCCCGAATCCCTTCCCGCAGAAGAGCCAGGTCAAAAAGGGGAAGCGTCCCCGGCTCCGCACCGGAAAAACCGGCGACAATATCATCCAGATATGCGGTAAAGTAGGGATGCAGCTCCACCTCAACCTGCGCCCGGCCGCTCCCGTCATCGTGAAGACGCACGATGTCCCGGCCGCTGCAGCCGGAGAAGAGAAGCCCTGAGGCGATAAGGAACAGGGGGACAAGCAGCCCGAAGGACGCGGAAAATCCATGCGGTCTGGTTGGTCCTGATAAAACAATATTTTTTTTCATATCCCCTGCAATGTACCCCACCAGCAGGCCCGCGTCAACTTTTGGACAGCAATTCCAGGGGTGGACTAAGAATGCTCTTTCCTCAAAGCAGAAAAAATGATACCTCTTTATGCGTGCTTCTTGCTGTCAAACCAAAAATTCGGCTTGTCTATATCAAAACTGCTGACTTTCGGAGCGGCAAAACGGAAAGTCAGTAATTGCATTTTTCCCGATCCCGGGCATAATGGATGCCATGAATATCACCATGATCCTCTGGGCCATTGCGTTTTTCATCCTGCCGTCGCTTATCCTCCTTGCCACATCCCGCTCTTCCCTTCTGAAAAAAGCGGGGCCCGTGGTGGTGACTTACGCGGTGGGCCTTATCATCGGAAACTCCTCCATCCTGCCCGCAGGGTTCGGCGCGGTGCAGGATATCCTGACCACCATTACCGTCCCCTTAAGCCTGCCGCTCCTCTTTTTCTCTCTGGACCTCAGCCGCTGGAGGCGCATAGCCGGTTCCGGCGTCCGCTCCCTTATCGGAGCCCTTCTGGCGGTGACAAGCGGATCGGCAATCACCTTTTTTCTCTACGGACGCCACATCGGCAGCGAGGGATGGAAGGTGGCGGGGATGCTTGTGGGGGTCTACACCGGAGGAACCCCCAATCTTGCCTCCATCGGATCGGCCCTCAAGGTGGACAGCCTTCTCTACGTCGCCGTCCACGGCAGCGATGTAGTGCTCTCGGCTCTCCTGCTCCTGGGAATCATCACCATATTTCCGCCCATCCTGCGCAAGCTCCTCCCCCCCTTCCCCCTGACCGACGGGATACTGGAGGAGAGCGAAAACTTCGATGCCAACTTCAAACCGGTTGAGCGCGGTGATATCGGCGACATCCTGCGCGCCCTTGGCCTGTCCGCTCTCATCTTCGCCCTCGGAGGCTCTCTAACCCTCGTGCTTCCCGAAGTGGCGGCCCTTCCGGCGGTCATCCTGGTCATAACCAGCCTCGGCGTCGGCGCCAGCTTCATCCCCCGGGTCCGCTCATTGAAAAAAAGCTTCCAGAGCGGCTTCTATCTGATTCTCGTATTCAGCCTGACCGTCAGCTCCATGGCCGACATATCATCCCTCGCCGCCACAGCACCGGCAGCGATGATCTACGTCGCCATCCTCCTGGGCCTGGTCACTATCCTCCACTTCCTCTTTTCCCTCATCCTCCGGGTCGACGCCGACACGCACCTTATCACCGCCACCGCCTTCATCCTTTCGCCCCCCTTCGTCCCCCTCGTCGCCGCGAGCCTGCGCAACCGCCAGATTGTGGTTCCCGGGGTCATAATCGGGATAATCGGCTGGGTCCTCGGCAACTACCTGGGCCTCGCCATGGCGGGCATTTTTTCAATGTTCTGATTGTTTTTTCGGGGGTCTCCCCCCCGGGGAAGCCGCAGGCTTCCCCGGGGGGGCCGGGTGCTCCGCTGCAACTCCCCGCTTCCGCTCTCCCGCGGCCTTCCCCGGCTCACTGCCGATCGCCGGCCGGCCGCTGCGGAAGCGGCGCGGTTTCCGCTGCGCCCCCTGACCCGACCGCAGCGCGGTGCCGCGCCGCAATGGACTCAAAGAGCTCCGCCTCGGCGGTACGCCCGCGCTTGCGGCAGCCCGCCGCATAGATGGAGCACTTCCGGGAAAGAACAGCCTCGGCCTGAAGCCGGTGCCCGGCATCCCCGAAGCTCCGCGATTCAACGAGATGAAGGAGTCCCTCGAGGCGGAACTTTTCTATCTGTCCGTACTTTTCCGAGAGCTGCTCCCACTCCCCGGCGCGCTTTACGATGCACGGTTCCTGGAGGTATCCCACCGGGTAGCGGTCGGTAATCCGCAGCCAGAGCTCGTAGTCCTCGGCTATCTCCATATCCTCCCGGAAACCGCCGGATTCTTCGAAAAGGCTCTTCTCCATCAGTACCGTGGAGGGGCCGATCATGCACTTCTCCAGGGCGTCGGCAAAGACATCGCCCGCGCGTTCGTGGCGCTGACCCTTCTGGCTCACAATTTTCTCTCCGCGCAGCCATACCTCGCGGCCGTGGACAAGCCGGACACCGGGCAGGCTCTCCATCAGATCCAGCTGCCGCTCAAGCTTCTCCGGCAGCCAGATATCGTCGCTGTCCAGAAAAGCGATCAGAGGGCCCCTTGCGGCCGCCACCCCGCGGTTGCGTACCGCTCCCGGCATCCCGCTGCGCGGCGGGGTGATAACCCGCAGACGGGGGTCAGCCGAAAGCGGCCCCAACCCCTGAAGCGATCCGTCGGTCGAGCCGTCATCCGCAACGATAAGCTCAAGGTTTCCGAAGCTCTGAAGGAGCACCGAGCGCACCGCCTCGCTCAGAAGGGTCCGCCGGTTCCAGTTCGGAATAACAACCGAAACCTCCGGAGTCCCCGCATCACCCCCGGTCTGAAACAACATCGCCGAATTCCGGATGTTTTTCCAGAAAGGAGATAATGTAGGGACAGGTCGGCTTGATCTCCCAGCCCTTCTCCCTCGCCCACTCCAGGGCAAAACGGGTAATCTTTCCGGCAATCCCGCCGCCCCTCATGGCCGGCGGCACAAAGGTGCTCTCGTAGACCATCACCCCGTCGGAGCGCTCACGGTAGGTAAGACGAGCCTCGCTGCCGTCAAGGCGCGCGTAAAATCCGCCACGTTCCTCATCATGTTCGATTAAAAGTTCACTCATACGGGTAAAGATATGGAATTTGGCGGGGATTGGAAAGGCCGGAAAGAAAACGGCAAGGAATCTATTGTCATCACTCGATTGCCTGGTCCTGGAGAAAGATACCCTCGACAGGATTGATGAGCTTACCGAAGAGCGCAAGAATTCCCTGATTTCCTCTCCTATCCCGGATGAGGGGAACCAATCCCCGTCATGGACCTCCTCATAGCTGTAAGTGCAAAAGCGGCCGGATTGCCTCTTCTTACCCGGGACCTGAAACACTTTAACTGCATCCCTTCCCTCGTAGTCGAGACGTACTGATATTTGCTCGAAGGCGGGGAATATTAAATTGCTTTCTCTTCCTTTAATAGTCTGAACGACTTGATAATCTCATCTTTCTCAAAAAGCTGATTCGTGATGTATTTATGAAGTATCGTCGTAATTAAAGTTTGATACGGTAAACCTTCTTGTTCTGCTTTTTCTTTTAGCTTTTCTAAATCGTGATTTGAGATTCTTAAGCTTATCGCCTTATTTTTCTTTGCTCCGGCAATTATGGATTCGACCCTTTTTTTCTTTTCTCCTGTGATGGATTGGTATGTATCTATTTCACTTTCTATTTTTTTCTCTTCTTCAGTCAGGTCATATCTGTGTTTCATATCACTTCTCCCGGTATTTCTTGTGGTATTTGCGACTCTGATAGGCAATCTTCAAAACAATATTATCATTTTCATCAATTATGAATGGTACAATCCATGTATAATCATGTATTCCCATCACAAAATACATCTGCCCTTCGCGTACTGGATTTTCAATTATATCGATATATTGATCATCCATAATCATCTGGCTTATTTCATCAAAAGAAACATTTCTCTCCAGAATAAGTTTTTCATTCTTTTCATTATCCCAGATAATTGAATTCATATCTTATCTTACTTCACCGTATATACATTGTCAACGCTTTCTGCACGCCGCATGAACAATGAACGGGTCGAAGCCGTGGAACTGTTAAGACGACGCTACTATGGAAGCTTACCCCGACTTCAAAGAGTTATTCGAAATTTTCAATGATATAGGATTTGACGAGCTTGACGCACACTTTTCATGCGCATAATATACGCGCATTGGAGGCAAATCAATGTCATCTCTGTATAATATCAATGCCCCAAAAAAGCCCGCAAACCTTAGCGTGAACAGCGATCTTCTGGAGCAGGCAAAGGAATTAAAGATAAATATATCCTCTACCCTTGAGCAGGCACTGGCAGAGACAGTAAGAGAGAAAAAGAAAGAGTCCTGGCTTAAAGAGAACAGGGAAGCAATAGAAGCATACAATAAAACAGTTCATGAATATGGTCTTTTCAGTGATGAACTCAGGACTTTCTGAATGGGCCAGTACTCGGTCCATCAAAACAGGAATCAGCAATCCAGAAAAGTGTATCCATACTTTATCGATGTATAGCCCCCTCTGTTAAGCTCCCTGGAGACAAGAGTTGTAATCCCTCTATCCCTGAAAAAATTTTTTAACAATACAATAACAAAGCTTAATCCGCTGATTACCATTGGAAATAGGGAATATGTTGTTTTAACACAGCAGCTCACGGCAATCCCGGTAAGTGCCATCGGTTCCGAAGTATCGAGCCATACCATAGACCGGAAACAAATACTGGCGTCCATAGATTTCCTTATAACCGGGATTTAATACCTGCTGATCAGGGAGGCGGAGGAAGAACGGTCCATTTACTTCCTTTCGAACGCCGGATATGGTATCATAAGAGGGTGATAAAGCATGTCATGAAAAAGCGGAATCTCCATGACCACCAGGAGAGAGAAGACCTTCAGTACTGGCTGAGCCGGACGCCGGAGGAACGGGTCGAAGCCGTGGAACTGTTAAGGCGGCGCTACTATGGAAGCTTACCCCGACTTCAAAGAGTTATTCGGACTTTTCAACGCGAAGAAAGTTGAATACATCATTGTCGGTGCTCATGCCCTGGCGTATCACGGTGCTCCCCGATTTACCGGCGACATAGACATCCTCGTACATGCGAATACATTAAACAGCAGACGTATAATACAGGCCTTATCGGATTTCGGATTCTCATTTCCGGATCTGAATGAAGATGACTTCACAAAACCCGACAATGTCGTTCAACTTGGAGTTCCCCCCGCGCGGGTCGACATACTCACCTCGATCTCCGGGATAAGCTGGGAAGAGGCTTATGCCGGAAAAGCTGCGGGCACATACGGTGATATTCCGGTATTTTTTCTCGGGAAAAAAGAATATGTGGCCAACAAGAAAGCCTCGGGCAGGAAAAAAGACCTTGCGGATCTTGAGGCACTCGGAGAAGCCTGATCAGGGAGGCGGCAGGAGAATGGATTCTGTCATCCGACCGAACACGAGATCGGTGCTTCCATTTGTATCGCTCGCCGAATAGAGGATCTGCGATTCGCTCCAGCCATCGGGGACCAGTTCTTCATATTCAATAAGCGCTGCTATTTCCTCGCCCGTTGCAAGCTCGTAGGTCAGATCGAAATAGAGGGATCTTGTAGGGTCGGTATAATCCACAAGGGCCGTGTAGCTTTGGATGTCCGGAAGAGCTACCGCCGCCGCAGGATGAGGGACCCAGGCGGGACCTCCATCGGGCTCGGTAAAAGCCGTATCACCGTAAAATTCGATTGCAAGGGACGGATTGGTCGCAACCGTACCGCTCACTGTAACAGTTACCCGGAACACCCGATCTCCTTCGGGAACAAGGGGTATCTCGCAGGCGGAAAAAAGCATTATAAACAGAACAGCAGCCAGGCCTGAGCACACCTTTAATTTCATCACTTTTCCTCCCGCTGCTCCACCCGGATAAGCCGCGAGGTATCGTATCCCATTGCCGCGGCCCGGCGCACAAGTTCGCGGTAGAGCTCCTCCTCCATTATCGGCTCACGCCCCAGAATCCAGAGGTAATTATCCGAACTGCTGCCGACAATCGCATAGCGGTAGTCATCGGCCTCCCGGTCAAGATCGAGGATAAGGTAATCGGCCCCAAAGAAGAGAAAGAAAGCCACCTTCAGGCGGCCGGGCTCCGACGGATCCGGGACCCGTGCACGCCCCCTGACCGTGGAGACCTTGCCGTCGAAACTTCCGCGGTATCCGCGGTTTATCACCGTGATGCGCCCGCGGGGTTTCAGAATATACTCGGCCGTAACCCCCACAAGTCCTTTTTCAAAGGAGTGCGGGAAGCGGGCTATTTCGTACCAGAGTCCAGAGTAGCGTTCGAGATCGACATCAGAAATCGTCTGCCTGATATCCACCGTACGCTCCTTTGCGGGAGGCGACATACAGGAAACCGTCACCCCGATCATGCATAAAGCCGTGATCAGGATGAGGCTTCTCATCGGACCACCATCACCTTCCGGTACTCATCCAGCCCGGGTCCGGTGAAGCGGACAAAATAGATTCCCCGTCCCACCGCATTTCCGGCACGGTTGCGCCCATCCCAGCTTACCGCATACTCGCCGGCGGTCCGCCTGCCTCGATAGAGAATGTCCACCAGATCCCCCGCCAGGTTGAAGACCTGAATGGTAATGGCCCCGCTCCTGCTCAGGTTGTAGTGAATGGTCGTCTTCTCTCCACGGTCCGGATTAATGACGTTGTTGAGAATGCTTACGTCTCCCGCCTGGGCCCGCACTTCCCGAAGTTTGAAGCTGAAGGGCCTGATCCTCCGGTACCAGTCCGAGGCGGCGGGGTTGTCCACGCGGGCGTGGTAGAGACTGTCAGCAAAGAAGAAGAAGTCAAAGGAGCTGTTGTCCCGCAGCTTCGCGTTGCTGTCAGGGATTGTGTAGGTGATGAGGGGCGGCGCTATACTATCAGCATCCAACGTATCGAGTGAATCCGGAGTTGTGGAAGTATAACCGGCCGGCAGTGATGCTCCTGGATCGTTGGGATAGGGAACCAGACCGCTGAAATCGGCCTCCGCAAAATCAGGCAGCCAAAGTCCGGGATTATCTTCGGAGATGAAACGGTCCGGAATGTTGATATCGAACCAGATATCCGGGTCTGATCCCGCACTGTAATTTGCCTGAAGCTCCATATTCTGAGGCTGGAGCCATTCACTGCCGTCAAATATGTTGAGAAGTCCCACACCGGCGCCCCGTTCGGGGTCGCGCTGTGTGGCAGTATTACGTGCATAGACCGGTTCGATTATTCTGAGACCGAGATCGGAGACGCGGTGCTCAACCGGAGGATAGGTGCTCCTCTCTACCAACGGTAAAGTCTCCACATCGGTTACACCAACAAATGAAAAGGTATCCGGTCCAGTGATTTCAGCTGAGTCGATTGCTGCATTCAGAAGGATTTCATATTCCTGCCCGGATGAGCCTGGGACAGCAGTTACTGTATCTACCCCTGCAACGCCGCTGTATGTAATGACTCCCATAACAACGGGTTCAGAAAAATGTACAAAGGCACGATTTGATCCTGCAACCGCAAGGGTGTAGCCGACTACAGGATTAGCCGCATCATCCGGGATCACCCAGTAATCACCATCCACATCTACCGTATTCAAACCTGGAATAGTCTCATCTATTGTGACAATCCGGGTACTGGTAGCTGAGTCAGCCAGAGTATTATTTTGTTCAATACGCCAGATAGGACGCACATCCGTATCCAGATATGGCTTTGGTTCCAGAAGAACGTGGAACTCTTCAGGAGGACCATCAGTTGTGTATCCTGTGACTGTATAGCCTTGAACAACAATCCGAAAATCATTTGGCGGGATTCCAAACTGATAATTCAGAGGACCCGCTGTAACCACCGCTATCCGGTCAATTTTTCCGGTACCGTCTGAATCCAGTGTTCGGGCGGAAAATACCGGAAGATCAGATCGCCAATTGGTTGTTGCATAAAGCGAGATGACACCTGGAGGCAAGACAATAACAAACTCGGCAAAGCTCCACCTGACATCAATGTTGTCAATTTCCAATATTGCACCTGGGGCAAGACTAAGAGTCCATTGCCTTGCATCAGCAACAGCACCAACTGGATCAGGAAATGGTGGAGGTCCGACCGGGTCAGGAGGACCTCCGGGATCGGGAGATGCCGTCAATGTAACGTTGTTGCCGGCAGACCCGTTTGAACGAAACCGTCCGGTTGCAGTAATGGCAATTACAGTCGATGCGGTTACTGCTAAAGTCCCGTTAGGGACATCAAACCGTAATCTCTGGAAAGTAGTGTCGCCGTCAATGACTGCAGGCCCTGGCGCCGCCCGTGTAAAGGTGACTTCATTGGTACCGCCTCCATGAATGAAGGTACTGTTGTTAGTCCAGTTACCGCCGAGTGAAATATCTGAACCGGCAACCGATGCATCGATCGTACCATTAATCAGAATATTACCATCGCTGCCATCATTCGTGGGAAGCAAAACATCATAGCCGTTCAAAACCAGAGATCCCGATGTGACGGTCAGGTTTCCCCAAATCGTAGTATCAGCATTCAAACTTGCAGTGGTGGCGGTCTTGGAGACTTCCAGATTGAACAACTGGGACAAGCGGACAGTTGCAAGCCCGGCTCCGTAGTATTCTGTTATTCCGCTGTTAATGTCGGGAGTAGTTATGGTTTGTTGAACCTGGGTGCCTCGCAACCGGAATGTACCGTCATTCTGGAGGGTACTGATAACAAATGCCTGGGTAGTGACATCAACCTCATCTAACGTATCGATCACCAAGGTTCCATTAACCAAAAATGAACCGGAACTCACAGTGACACGGCTCCCTCCAGTTTTGGTGAAATTAAAAAATGGCTGGTCATTTGTTGCAACGGTCTGTAGTGCTGCGCTGTCGAAGGTAAATGTGCGGCCATTGGGATTGTAGGTTGTTCCTCCCACAATAGTTAAGTTCCCGGTTATCGTAAAGTCAGAAAGGGCAGTAACCGTTCCACTCGCCTCTACCGCAAGGTCCCGGATAGATGCCGATACATCCAAAGAAAAATCGTTCGCATCCACCAGCGTCACGTTATTCCCGCTGCCGACTACCACTGTCCCAAAGTTGTTTGTTCCCGTATCAAGGGTAATGTTATTCCCCGCTCCGGCATTCAGTGTCGTCGTGCCGGACACCACAAGCGCTCCGGTGTCCGTAATCGTCCCGGCAGCTGTCAGGTTCAGCGTCGTCGCATTCATCGAGGAAGCCACAATCGCTGCAGTCCGGTCAACCGTTACCACTGTGCCATTCAGCGTCATCGCACCAGTAGCAGAACCCGCCGCATTCAGCGTTATCGCGTTCGCTCCCGCGTTCAGCGTCACAGCTCCGGTACTCCATGCTCCACCATCGGTGATCGGCCCGTTCTCGGTAATCTGCACTACCCCGCCGGTAACCGTCAGATCCCCGAACACATTCGCTTCATTCAGCGTGATCGCGTTTAATCCCGCATCAAGCGTCGTCGCTAACGCGCTCACCGCCGCACTCTGGCTTATCGCCCCTCCGGCAGTGATGCTCAAGGCGCCTCCCACCGTCATCGCAGGCAGGTCAATCGCAGAGTTGTTAAACTCAATCGTCACATCATTTGTCACATTCGCCACGCTCGGAAGGCTCGCCGTCGCGTTTGTGTTGCGGTACTCAAGGTCCAGGATACTCCCGCCGCTGGCGAACGTCACCCCGCCATTGAGGTTATTCGCCGCTCCTGCCAGCAGAATGCTTGATCCACCCGGCACCGTAAAAATCGATGTCCCGGTAACCTCAACTATCCCGCTCTGGGTGATGTTTCCGACAGAAGCAGTGGCGGCAAGATCTCCACCTACATTCGAGGCAGCAAAATCAATCGCACTACCGTTCACGATCGTCGCATCGCCCGTTCCAGCGGCTGCAAGGGCCACCGTTCCTCCGGTCACATCAATCTGATCAAGCACAATCGATGATCCGGCAACGTCGGTGGTCGCGCTCAACCCGCCGCTGACCGTAATCGTTCCACTGTCGCTGATCAATCCTCCGCTGACCAGCGCCAGGCTCCCCGCCGTTCCTCCGGCTATGTCAATCGCCGCCGTCCGGTCGACCGTAACCCCAGCTCCATTCAGCGTCATCGCACCAGTGGTAGAACCGCCCGCATTCAGCGTTATCGCATTCGCTCCCGCGTTCAGCGTCACCGCTCCGGTACTCCACGCTCCACCATCGGTGATCGCATCCGCTTCGGTGATCTGCACCACTCCACCGGTAACCGCCAGATCCCC